>Ga0307517_10000060_pt1 | contig 148436 bp, 120 predicted proteins | sample 23_EM_MG_FD_194515 | JGI IMG/M metagenome (GOLD analysis project Ga0307517, IMG submission 194515) | Populus trichocarpa ectomycorrhiza microbial communities from riparian zone in the Pacific Northwest, United States - 23_EM | ecosystem: Host-associated > Plants > Roots > Unclassified... | reverse complement strand
TATCGTCAATGTAGACCCATATGTTCTTGCCTAATTCGTCATGGAATAGGTCCTCCATAGTTCTCACAAAGGTTCCGGGAGCATTCATGTCTCCTTGCATCATGACCTGGCTGGTAAAGCCGCCGAAAGGTGTCTTGATAGTGTTGTACTTCACATCATCTGGATGCACTCTGGTCTGGAAATAGGCGTCACTGAGATCTATCTTGCTGCGGAATCGTCCTCTGGCTACCGCATTTAGTATAGTGTTTTGTTCTGGGATCTGTGTGTGATCGGCCTGGGTGTTATCATTCCTGAAGCGGAGGTCTACCAGGGGTCGGATTCTGCCATCGCTTTTGGCTTCCACAAACATGCTGGCTCCTCCGGGCACACTGGTCCTATGGAGGATACCGGCGTTCATCTGCTTATTGATCCATGCCTTGTATTTGGGCATCAAGGCTTGTGGCGCTTTGAAAGTGGGTGTCTTCAAAAGCTTCGTCGGGTCTATGAGGCTTATCCTGTGCATTATCTTGCGTACTGGGGGCAGTTCCTCAGGTACTTCTTTGACAAATACCTTGGGGAACATTGCCAGGAAGTCTGGTACTTCCTGTGGCTTCGTCATGGCTGATCTAGACTCTCTAGACTTTCCGTCACAGGTAACTATGACCTTGTATTTGGAGAAGTAAATGCTGTTCTTTTGGCAATCGATGACTGCTCCTAGCCTTATGAGATCGTCCATACTGATGAGGATATCATAGTCTGATACTGGCGTGACTAGCATAGGCACCTTGTCGACTTTCATCTTGCCTAGCTGAATCATAACCTCAACAGAGAAGTTGCTAGTTGATCGCGATCCTTTAACTGCCATCTTCAGAGTAACGGGATTCTTCCTAGCTGTGTAGGGGATGTTGTGTGTTGTAACGAATTTGTTGGATATCAGAGTACCGCCAATGGTACATGTATCTGCGAGTGCTCTGGCGGGCTTGCCATTGATGTTGATAGTGAATTCGAGTGCTTGGAATGGCCTATCCTTAGGCGTGCCTACTGTAGTCTGGTAGGTCCTGACAGAGCCGCTACCATCTAGCTCCTCTGTGCTGTCTGTATCGGGCTCATATTCGCCTTCGCTGATGTCTGGGCTTTCCTCAGAGAGGCGAACATGGTTGGTCTTAACTTTTTTCTTTGGGCATTCATTTGCCATGTGTCCGCTTTCGCCACAGTAGAAACAGGCTCCTTCTGCCTTGCGGCGGTCCATCTCAGCCTTACTTGGCTTGTTGGACTTGGTATAGGTCCTCTTCTTGGCTGGGGCCTTTCCTTTGCCTGTGTTCCTGGGCGTTGATGTGGTAGGGGGCTTGCGGTAGGTACTCTCTTTCTTTGGTGTATGGGTTTTGCTGCTAGAAGCCTGGCTTCTCTCGCTGCCTTTGTAGCCACCAGTTCTATACATGGTAGCGTCATAGCGTTCTGCTACAGCCACCATCTGGTTCCAGGTATCTTCTGGTCTGAGCTGAGGCTCAACATTGCGGCGTAGTCTAGAGTCCATAGCATCGAGAAATCGCTGTTTCTGTGCATAATCTGAGATGGATCCATTTGGAAGAGATCCTTTGAGGTCCGCTAGCTTTCCAGCTATCTTCGTTATGCGTGCTGGCTGTCCACCTGCTGTCTGGCGGACATTCTGCCACTTGTGATAGGTGTCATCGGTGTTTGTAGAGGCTTCGAATAGCTGCTGGAAGCGGTGTGTCAGCTGCGGTAGGGTGAGGTTTTCTTCCTCTGTGTCTATTGTCTGGAATGCGTTGTTTGCTTTCCCTTCTGTGTAAAAGCCATAGTAGTCTGCCACTCCAGGGGAGTCATCATTCAGTCCAGATCTCGCCAGGTATTTCTTGACTGTTCTGAGCCATCGCTTGAGTTTGTCTGGTTTGAGGTCTTCTCCTTCACCGCTAAAGAAAGGCGGCTTAGGGGGCTTTGGAGGGGGCAACCTGGCCGGACCTGGGTCTGCCATGGTCCCTGTAGGTGGGTCTGGGGCTGGAGGTGGTGGGTCTGGTCGTTCAGGGTGCTCTCTGGCGCTCCTGGATCTTGAGGGTCTTTCTGGTGTGTCTGGGATGAATGTACCAGGTAGTTGTTGCTCTCTATGCTCTCGGGAAGGCGCTCTAGTTGGTGTCTGACTTCCAAAGACTCCTAGAATGCTGGGTGCTCGCCACCTGCTTGTAGTGGAGCGTTCTGGTGGGCGTTCAGTTTCCGAAGTTCGCTGTGCTGCTGCTCTTGCTGCTGCTCTTTCCGCAAGCCGCCGGACTTCTCTTTAAATGAGTTCCTCAGCTGTGAGGTTGTGGTCTTCGACTGAATCTGTGTCTAGATCTCCTGGAAGGAGGTGACTGGTTCTTGCTGGTGTATCTGCTGAGCCTGGCGTGGGCCCAGGGGTTGGTTCCTGCGTGGTTGGTTCTGGAGTATCGTCTGTGGGTTCTGCTGATGGAGGATTGTAGGCCCTACCGGAGCTGGTAACGCTTCTGCTCCTGCGTTCTGCTATTGTGAATATAGCACCTGAGCCGGGAGTTCCTTTCCCTGCCGCCCCTGGTTCTAACTAGTTATCAAGATACTGGGAGGGTGATCAATCCTACCAGGCTGTTCCCAATCTGGAGAACAAAGGGTTTTCACCTGCTGTAGGAAAAAAATGTAACATGTTTATTCCTGTCTAAGGAAAATACAATAGAACCGGCGATAGACCTGCTAGCGCTAGTGCTAAGGGAGGCTTCAGGAGACCCGAGGTAAGAGATAATAGTTGAAGGACAGAATGGGCTAGGGGACTCAGGGATTGCCGTTCAACCAAGTGTATTCTTAGACTGAAGGTTTGTCGAAGTCTGCTGTCTCCTGCTAGCCAGGAGACTGGTTTAAATACAAAACCCAAGAGCGATAGCCTTCCTGCAATCACGATCATTACCAGTAGCTGTGCACATACCGGAATCCTATAATCCTGCAAGACCAAAGAAAGAAACAAACAAACAGTGCTCAGCCTTCGCCAGTGTTACATGACCATTCCAGACCCGGAATCCTAAATATAAACTTCAAGCAAAGGAAACTAAACATAGCAATACGATAGCATAGCCTACCTGACTCAGAGACAGTGGCGGAGCTGAAATCAAATCAAATAAACCAAATATAAATCAACTAAAGATAGGAGATCCTGCACTGCCCGCTCCTGTGTACCGTTACCGGAACATGTACACATGTTACACTCAGCCACTCCAACCGGGATCCTTGCGGTAGAATCCTGCTTCCTCCCGGTCGCCCTCCTGATCTCCCAACAACAACGATTGGTGGCGCTTCGGGTTGTCTGCTCCCCACCCGAGTTGAACCCAGCAACAGCATGCCTCCACACATCCTTCCCCTCCCTCTCCGCCCACCGGGCACATGACTTCTCCAGGGCCCTAACGAGAGGGCTCTCGTCTGTATACCTCCCTCTCTACTGGAAAACCCTGCGACCCGTCACCCCCCTGAGGAACCACCTGCCAATAGATGCGGTGGCTCACAAGACCATCCCTTTCACCCACGGGCTGTCTAGGATGCCCATGATCAATTCACACCTCATCTCTTCGGCCCCCTCCGCCCTTCCCCGGTCCCTGATAGACAACACCTACTCCGCCCTGAAAAAGAGTGTCAGGGAGGCCCTCCTCGAGGAGTGGTCCCTTGTCTTCCCAACACCAGGATACTACCACCACCTCCCCGCCCTGGACCCGCGGCCCTTCATGGGATTGAGCAAGTTCATAACAGGAAGAATCCACCAAATGAGGGCCGGGAAAAGTTACCCAGCCGCCCACCCAACTTGGAGGTCCCCCGATGCCGACACCTCCTGCCCCTGCTGTGGTCTTGAGCCTGAAACGTTCGAACACGCTATCCTCACCTGGCCCTCCAGACAGGGCCCTCACTCACGCCTACTCCACGGCGTTTCGAGCGTTGGTCAGGACGCTCCCCTTTGGTCCTCCCTTCCACTACTCAAGAGGCTCGCCACCTTCATCGGCGTCACCTCCACCGGATTCCCCCCTACGATGTTTCCGCCAAGTACTCCCCCCTCCTCGCCCCCTTTGCCCCTCTCACCACTGACGGTACCCCCCCCGGCGTTTCGTGTTTTTCGGTAGCTGAGGTTTAGGCCTGTTGGTATTTCTTTCCCGCGACGTTATGTGTGCTTGCCTTGTTTGAGTCAAACCTTAGTTAGTTTGTATCTTTCCTTTCTACGTGGCCAGAGGCCCAGCGGAGGAGAAACCTCCACGATAGTGGACATTTAACCGGTGCCGTGACTTTCCTTTGTTGTTTGTTTTTGATTTATAGGTTTTGTTCTCTCCATAGCTAGCGCTGCATGAGGCTTTTTGTACCTAGAAACAATGAACGCATGATAACAAAAGAAAAAAGAAAAAAAAAGAAAAAAAAAGAAAAAAAAACGACTAAGAGATAGGCCCACGAACCTTCTCTCCTTCTCCTCCGGCGATTGAAATCTCAACACTACGGGAAATCATCGTCACTTTCCCCCACCCACCTCTCTTCCCCTATCATGGCTACTGCCTAGGGGTTGACGTTAAGCCATCTTCCCTCCTCTCCTGAGGCACACATGCCTCCCCTCCTTGGGGTTCTTGTTCCCGTTCATCGTTGACACCCGCTCATGAAGTTCAGTTCTCCCCCTTACCCTGCACTTGCTTTGCACCTCGCTTAGCATTCTGCACTGTGGGAAAGCTTCTCGCTTCGTTCACGGTCGGCGATATGGCGTCTGGACTCTCGGTCGAAGTAGGCTTCGGTTCTGCCAGGCTTGTATATCTGATGGGGAAAGCTTCGGTTAGTAACATCACGGTCCCGCCCGGTTTCGCTGTCGTCCGAAAAGCCCTTGGTATGGCCCGTTAGTTGGTTGTGGCTAGCCCGCTCGTGATCCTTCCTCTACCCCCTCCCGATTCCGTCTGCTGGCATCGTACTGCCCCATAAGCTGGCACCTTACTACTAGTCCTTCTCCCTGGCTGGCACCCTACTGCTCCCCACCTGCTGGCACCCTACTGCTACTCACCGGCTGGCACCCTACTGCTCACCTTCCTGGCTGGCATCCCCTCTGCCCGGTGGCTCCGCTCGCCCTCCTCTCCCCCTCCGATCGTTCGACCCTTCCTCGGTTACGCCTAGTCGTGGTATAGCACTGCCTCCGTGGCTATTGACCAACGCCTTGGATCCATGTAATGACCTGCACAACCGCGCAAGTGGTTCTTGTGGGCCCACGGTTATCCGTGTTTTCGCATGTCGGGGCTCATTTATCCTCTCCCTCAGGCCCCGAAAGGGCCTTACAACAGACATTATTTGTTTAGTTTTTGGGGAGCCTGCTGAAGGGTTTGGGTCTCTCTACCTGTACGTTTCTATGTATTGTTTCCTTACGTGTCTGGGGTATATTATCTTAGGTGCTAAGCGGGGGAAACTTTTCCCATGAACTTGGGGTGTTTGATTTTTCCCATGAAGAGGTGAAGTGGGCGGTGGGTTTGCATTTATAGGTTGTTTTCTCTTCATAGCTCGCGCTGCATAAGGCATTTTGTACCTGGAAACAAATAACGGATGATTCAAAAAAAAAAAAAAAAAAAAGAACGACCAAGAGATAGGGCATCTCTCCTCCACCTCCGGCGACACGAACCATCTCGCCTCCACCTCCGGCGATACGAACCATCTCTCCTCCACCTCCGGTGATTGAAATCTCAACACCACGGGAAATCATCGTCACTTTCCCCCACCCACCTCTCTTCTCCCACCATGGCTACTGCCTAGGAGTTGACGTTAAGCCATCTTTCCTCCTCACCTGAGGCACGCCTGCCTCCCCTCCTTGCGGTTCTTGTTCCCGTTCATCGTTGACACCCGCTCATGAAGTTCGGTTCTTCCCCTTACCCCGCAATTCCTTTGCACCTCGCTTAGGATTTTGCAAGGTCGGAAAGCTTCTCGCTTCGCTCACAGTTGGCGTTACGGTGTCGGACTCTCGGTCGAAGTAGGCCTCGGCTTGCTGGGCTTGTACCCCTGATGGGGAAAGCCTCGGTTAGTAACATCACGGTCTCGCTCAGTTTCGTCGTCGTCCCTAAAGCCCTTGCTATGGCCTGTTTGTCGGTTGTGGCTACCCCGCTCGCGATCCTTCCTCCTTCCCCCTCCCGGTTCCGTCCGCTGGCACCGTACTGCCCCTTTAGCTGGCACCTTACTGCTAAAACTCCCCCCCAGCTGGCATCTCACTGCTCCCCACCTGCTGGCATCCTACTGCTACTCTCCGGCTGGCGCCCTACTGCTACTCACCGGCTGGCACCCTACTGCTCCCCCTCCGATCGGTTGACCCTTCCTCGGTTACGCCTTGTCGTGGTATAGCACTCCCTCCGTGGCTTTGTCCAATGCCTTGGATCGATGTAATGACCTGCCCGACCGTACATCATGGGTTTTTGTGGGCCCTCAAGTTATGAGTTTTCTTATGTTGACGATCACCTATCCACCCCCCTCAGGCCAGCGTTTCTAGTTTTCAAACGGCGGTTTCTTTTGTCTTGAATAGCCTGCTGAAGGGTTTGGGTCTCTCTACCTGTACGTTTCTATGTATTGTTTCCTTATGTGTCTGGGGTATATTATCTTAGGTGCTAGGTGGGGGAGGCTTTTCCTATGGACTTGGGGTGTTTGATTTTTCCTATGAAGAGGTGCAGCAGGTGGTGGGTTTGCATTTATAGGTTTTTTTCTCTTCATAGCTCGCGCTGCATAAGGCTTTTTGTACCTAGAAACAAATAACGCATGATTACAAAAAAAGAAAGAAAAAAAAAAAAACGACCAAGTGATAGGATCTTCACGCAACCATCTAAGTACTTTTCTATACTCAAGATATTGCAATACAATTACGATTCTCCTTACATACCTTCCGCTTCTACAAGAGCTTACCCTCTAAGAACCCGGAGACTATTGTGATAGTCTCGATGGGCCGCCCATATATAGGACTATTGTGATAGTTCTATCAAGACGACAATTCATCTATCTTACTATCTGACCAGATAGTACCCGATGTCAGATTACTTAAAGACAAACAAGCCTGTTCCCTCCTATCTGAAGAGATAGTAGTCTCCCTCCCCATAAAAGGCAAAGACTCAATTAGTACATAAGGGAGTGTCGTTGCTTGTTGCATATAAGGGATTAACAATAGGATTATTACACAATCCGCCATATGCATTTCTGCATATATTCTGTGCCTGCTAGGGTCATATTCACGCCGTGGCGCCTAGACCAAGTCGTCTTCGTATGCGATCTGACGAAGGAGATATCTAACACACTCTAGAATGTCGCGGTAGAAAAATGGCAAAGTTCTCTGGCCATCCTCAACCTGTCCTTCGAACCACTGCAGATATTGAATATACGGATCCAGCAACCGGAGGTGGTTTTCCAGCGTGTGCATAGAGCTATCCCTGACTGATTCAGCATTTCCTAGCCCACTGGAGAAGTATTCGTTGATTCGTGATTTGGATACTTTTCTATCAATGAACCAGGATGCTAGTTTGAAACCTTGCGCACTATTAAATGGTGCCCATGGGTCCTCGCACAGGTTGCTGTGTTCGTCCTCAAACCCGTGGACGTCTCCCATTACTTCTCTGGCGCCTTCATAATGAATCTGTTTTCCGTCAGAGACTGACGTAGCGTCGTTGAGTACTTCAGTATCAGACTCGTATGAAATGTCACGACAAAATTCGTCAGACTCCAATCCAGCAGCGCCCAGATTGGATTCATAGTCGGAATCCAGGCGCTCGCTAGGATCGGGGTTGTGCAATACGCCGGGTTCAATGTTGATATATTGTACAGCGGACGTGAGGACAATGTCCAGACCTGCGTGGGCAGTTCGCAGGTGCTTCTCATATGCACCAGACATCCTGTATTTTCACCGGCAGAATGGACATTTGCTACGCATGGATGGACTTTGCTCAGTTGATCCCGTGGGCTCCGTGTAGATTCGAGAGTACAGCTATGTCGAGTGTTGACCACAATGCCTGTGGATCGCATGTAGGGTAGATCATGATCTAGTCATTGATAGTGTTTAGCGTTGGCGTCATGTGGCATCAGCTATGGTTTCTTTGAACTGAGACGGCAAAGATTATGTTCCTGCCTGAATGTGTTTATCATGTTTCATTTATTCAAGTTGAATCTGACAATGGCAGAGTCCTGTCACAGAGTGTCAGATTTGCGTGTTCTTAATGAATCATGAAATGAATTCATGATTCTTTCAAAACACCTAGAGGAACTGGGAGTTTTATATATAAAATAAATCAATCACGATACTAGAAGGGCTTCATACCAAGATCCATCTCACACTCAGAACCTCCACAACAGCCACCATTATCACATCACAAGTATCCTAAATACTACCATCTATATACACCCAGAATCCATTGATATGGCGCAGAATAACAACATTGTAGTGTACGCCCTGATGCCAGCCAGAGGTGCGCAGCAGGCGCCGCCCGCAGGTCAGACCTATCATCTTTCGCCTTCTGCTCTCGTTGGGGAGTTTTCTCATTGACGCCCCGATCGTCGAAATATTAACGATTATAAGTTGACCATGGGCGTCCCCCTTTACCCCAAAAACAAGCCTCCCCCGAATACATTTGTTGGCGGAATGCTCTGAAAGATCAGATGTTAGCCAGGGGCTATATATCAGATAATGCTAACTTCCCAGATGCACAATTCCAGCAAATTGTTGCAGGCATGAGGAGATTGAAACCAGCGTGCGATGAACTCGCCACTGCATCAGCAGCCAATAACATGGCTATTATGCAGGCGATTGAAGAGGCAGTGAATCAATTGGTTAAGGATGGTGGGAAGAAGTTGATCAAGACTATTAAGACCAATAACGAGGTGCCTCCATCCGGCCCAGGCGTCCCCACTGTGCAAGTCATTGTGAACTCGATATTACTACCTCTCAACGCACTACCTCAGTGCCAGTGGAGTATTGCAACAGCTGTGCCGAACGCCGGCCCAGTTGCCCAAAATGCTCCGCAGGCCAATGCTCCTGGGCCAGCCCAAAACGTACCTGCTCCCCCGGTAGATCCCCAAGCGCAGAACGATCCTCAACCCCCGGCTCGGCGAATCTCCAACCTCAGAACAATCCTGCAGCCCCAGGCCCGGCGAATCCCCAAGCGCAGAACAATTCTCAACTCCCAGACCTGGCAATCTGTTACGGGGTAGCTAACACTGTAGGATTCCGGGCTAACTAGGCTGAGGATATTCAAGATAACGGATTATAGGTCCGGAAGGCTCAGGAAGCATTGTTCGATAAAGTAATAGAAGAACATCGCAATAACTTGCAATATTGTTAAGGTCTCTTCTCCGTCGCTTGATGATGTTCTCAACCATCCGGGAGAGCCTTACTATTTATACTAATGTTCACGCTACTTTGACTTCCCTAGTAAAGAAGTATCTTTCTAGGAATTCAGTTCGTCAGAACAAAGTGCGAACCTTGTTTGACCCTGAATCTTGCCCAGCTTGACTTTGAGAATCTCCCGACTGCTATTTCTTCTGAGGGTATCCCCACTGCACCGGTAGTCAGTCTTCGATCTCTTCGTCCTGATAGACTATAATGGAATATGCAGTCTAAATACCTGCATACCAATAGTATCATGAATATGGAGTAATCAAGTCCCATATTCATCTATCAATGCATAATGCATATGCATTAGTAAGAGTAGAGAACTGATTCTCTAATCATCGTTCCAATCAGTTAGCCATATCTTGAAACCTGAACTCCTTGTGGTTGCTGCGTAGTCTCCCAGATGTCTCTGGGAAGTCCCTACTCAGGAAGCTTGGGTTCAGATATATGCTCTCTCCTTATGGTGGCATATATCTCGCGCATAATTATGCAAGCTATTCCCGCTAGGGTAATAGAATCCCCAACCTCAGAACAATCCTCCACCTCCAGGCCTGGTGAATCCCCAACCTGAGAACAATCCTCCACCCTCAGGCCCAGCAAATCCCCAGAACAATCCTCCACCCCCAGGCTCGGCAAATCCCTAGAACAATCCTCCACCCCCAGGCCCAGCAAATCCCTAGAACAATCCTCCACCCCCAGGCCCAGCAGATCCCCAACCTCGGATTGTTCTGCGCTTGGGGAATCTCCACAAGCAGAAAAATCCTCACCCTCCGGCGAATCTCCCAGGTCTGGACAATCCTCCCGGCGCGGCGAATCTTCCAGGTCCGAACAATCCTCCCAGCCCGGCGAATCTCCCATGTCAGAACAACCCTCCCAGCGCAGCAAATCTCCCGGGTCAGAACAATCCTCCCGGCGCGGCTAATCTCCAAGGTCCGATCAATCCTCCCGCCCTGGTAAATATTCCTGCGTAAAACCAAGCGGCTCCCCCAATGTGCATTCTCGGTACGATCCTGGGAATGCAACATGCTCTGGCAAATCTCCAAGAACCAATCAATCCTCCCAGCCCGGTAAATATTCCTGTGCAAAACCAAGCAGCTCCCCCAATGGGCATTCTCGGTACCCCACTAGGGATGCAATATGCTCCTCCGGCGGATATCCGTGGAGCTGCGGCACAGATTGTGGAGGATCCGGGGTTTGAATACCTTGGCATGGCACGACAGGTACCTGGCGCTGTGTCTGATCTGTCCCAAATCAGCGAGTTTTTTCGCAACATTCCGTATGTGTTTTTTTTTTACTTACTGACTTAGGACATATAGATTGAAGCGCTATGCTTGGATGTCCACGTGCTGTCCGTATTGGTTTGGTCTGTAATCCTGCAAGTGGTGGCGGACAAAGACCCAATTATCGCCTTCTCCATTGGTGTCCCCAAAATATCCATGGGGTAGGTTTTGCTGAGTTAAATTGCTATGATATACGCGGACTGTCAGCAAGTATAGCGAGAACCAGTGTTCCCAACGGGCCAGGCCGGCCAGGCTTCGGTAAAGCCGGGCCCGGCCTGTGCAAATTCTCTCGGATCTAGCCTGGCCCAAGCCTGAGCCTGGCCTGGCCGGGCCCGCCTATAGCCCATATAGGCTTTTTCCCGGCCTGTACGGCTTCTGCCGGCCCACTCATAGCCAGCGGCTGTTCTGTGTCAACAGCAAAATTCCCGGTAAATGTTTCCTCATTACTGAATATGATTAAAAATAACGTAACGGTTTCGCTTTATTAGGAAAAAAACACAAAAAAAATACTAGAGGTAGTGAATTAATTAGTTGAATTAATTGTAGAAAAAGAGTTGCTGTTGGTGGATCAACTGTGTGCAGTAGGACGGTGACTATTTCGAAGGCATCAATAAGAGAGGTTGACTGTAAATGGTTTACGAAAATAACATTGAAAATACAACTGTTTCACTTTATTCGCTTGGGGATTTACAGTGGTTGCTGCAAAATAGGGGGGAATGATGGTACGATAGGTTGTGATCGTGGCCCTGGAGGTAAATTGAGTATCACTCGTTTTGTAATTAATTCAGAAGTAATAGCCGAAACTAAGGAGGAAAAAAATCAAAGACGATAAACTCGAAAGAGAGGAGGGGGAATGGGGGGGCGTTGAATACCCTTAAAGCAATCTGTTCTCAACGCTAATCTCCGGGCCTATAGGCGCCTATCAGGCCTGGTGGGCTTTCATAGGCCGATCGAATTCGGCCTATATCGGCCTAGGCTATCTCCCGGAGCGGCCTAGGCTATCTTCCGGAGCGGCCTAGGCTATCTTCCGGAGCGGCCTAGGCTATCTTCCGGAGCGGCCTGCCTTGGCCCGGCCTACGGCCTATAGGCCGGCCTACCATCGGCCTGGCCCGTTGGGAACACTGGCGAGAACTGTGCCAGACAACGCAGTTTGCTACATACTTGGCGCGACAGGTGATGGCCGACAAGAGATGCGTATGCATCCTGGCTTGCAGTTGTCCTATATAGATTACGTCTTCATCGAGAGTGATCAAGATGTAAGAGGATGGCTGCTGTGGAATCCGGTTCTCGAGGATCTGTTGGATCTCATGGTCTATTGTCATCGCCCAGTGACTCGGGAGAGGGCGGCCGCTCCGCCCTTGAGGGGACACAACTATCTTTTTGAAAATGCTATTGCCAATTGGGCTTGGCAAGAAGGGGCATGTACTAGCATTCAAGCCCCACAAAGAGATGTCAGACAAGACCCCGGCCCAGCCAATGCCGGAGGTAACCAGGGAAATAACTCTCCCTTTTTTCTCCTGTACCAAGCAGTTCATCATCCGATGTCTCTGATGCCAGCGAGGAATGCGAAGTGATTATCGGAATATCACCATCCGCCATTGCAGATCCTGCCAAATCCCTCTACTGTCATATACCTCTGACTATTCATACCCCATCCCAAATGAATATCAACACGGGGTTGGAACTGAGAGGCCACGGGGGTCACACTCCAGAAGTCAAGGCACAGAAGCGTAGAGCTTGATCTAATTCAGAAGATTTGAAGCATTTGAATAAGAGACTACGTCAGAGTTCAAATTTTCGCGAGTGGTTGAAAGCAAAGGAGGACCGGAAGCGTCTGGCACAATTTGATGACGAAAAAGGTCACCAGGATGCCAGTTTTGTTAAGAGAATGCGTCTGAGTATGTCTAGGGTGTTTGGTCGATCTGACGGCGACTCGATTGTACCCTGAGTCTACCGAGATATATTAGTAATTTAGTGTTTGTGTTTAATAGATATCATAGTATTAGAATAGATTTCTTACTACTTGCAGATCTTGAATTCATGAGTTCTTTCGTGGGATCGCTCACACATCGCGTAGCTTGTGGTGTTTCGTTCAAGCTCGGTCATGAGAGCTAATCTCTTGGCCTGAGGATGAGGTTGACGCCAAGAGAGGGCAGAGTACGCAATGTCTCTTGACGCATGCTTACTTGTAGGGCTTAAAACAATATTTCAGCGGTGCGCAAATATCACCCGTTACGATCAAGACTCAGTACTTTTCACGATCTTTCGATAGTCTTTATTCTATCCAAGTTCTATTTCTTTATCCGCGGTCATTGGCGAAGCACCTTCATTATATATCCCACAATACTGTATCCGAGCCTCACAGATCCACATCACAACATCGCGGTACACCCTAAGTCGCATTCCATGCTTGTACATCAATCAGCAAAAAAAGAGTTTGCTCCAGACGGATAAGCATTGCGTCTAGACGCAGGAAATCCGTCAGGACCACCCTGTCCGCCCAGCCCGCCCTCAGAGGGCCCCAGCAGAAGGGTTGCATCCTAGTCCGTTGGGTGCAATACAATCCGCATCCTGTCGTCCCACAGCACCGGGATGGTCCATTTCACACATTAATCTTCTGAAAAACATCCATGTAAGCAACCCATTGGTGTCTACAGTGAGGTACTATCCCTGCCCCTGATGACCTCTACTTACAAGGGGCTACTTCAACACCAGGGAAAGGCTGTTCAGACCAAAAAGGATCTTCACATAGGATGACTAACCATCTATTGTCCCGGTAACAACCCAAAACATACCCCTTACTTGATCACTGCTAACAAAACTCGCAAATGGTTTCTAATTGCTTTCACACCACCGATCCGGCTTCATGATTGAATCGGTGGAACTATTGAATATTATCAACCATTGGAGAGGAGAATGCTCTTCCATCCAGGTTGACACTATTCAATAGCGCTAAGCAAGGGGATTCCAATGAGGCCCTTCCAGACTCTAGCGGACATCTGCCCAGTGAGGTAGCTGCCCTTTTCTGCCTGCTAATCTCTATAGTCATTCGGACGCTTCAAAACCTATATCATTCGATTCCCCTCGCCGAGCGGACTCAATGAGAGCCTTCCTGACTCTTGCGGACATCTGCCCTCTGAGATATCTGCCTTTTTCTTCTTGCTGACCTCAATGGGTAGGTGGATGCGTCGAAACTTAAACTATTGGATTCTCCTCGCCCGGAGGACTTCAATGCACTCTGTGCCAATGCTGTCCGACCACTGGTGGAAGGGTTATCCATACATTTGTACTTTGGTTCTCTGGGTAAGTACTTGCATATTCTTGGCTACTGGATGCTACAGGCATGCGGATGCTTCGAAACCTATGCAATAAAGTTCCCCTCGGCGAGCGGACTGCAGGGAGACCCTTCCCGACTCTGGCAGACATCTGCCGATGAGGTAACTCCATTTTTCTTCATGCTGACCTCTATAGCCATCCGGAGGCTTCGAAAGCTACACCATTAGATTGCCCTCAACCAGCGGATTCCAACGCACCGTGTCCCGACTCGGTCTGACGGCGGGCTAAAGGGTCATCTATTGTTAGGTACTGTAGTTCTCCGGGCGAGTACTTTCAAAATGTTGGCTGCAGGGTGCTACAGGCATGCGGATAATTCGAAGCCTATACCATTTAATTCCACTCACCGAGCAGACTCCAATGAGGGCCTTCCCGACTCTAACGGACATCTACCCGCTAAAGTATCTGCCTCTTTCTCCCTGGTAACCTCTATAGTCATTTAGACGCTTCGAAACCTACACCAGTCGATTCCCCTCAGCGGGCGGATTCGAACACACCCTGTCCCGACTTTGTCCGACCGCTGGTTGAAGGGTTATCCATTCTTTTGTACTTTTGTTCTCCAGGGAAGTACATTCAAATAGTTGGCTACTGGGTGCTACAGGCATGCGGACACTTCGAAACCTATACCATTTGATTCCCCTCGGCGAGCGGACTACAATGAGGGCCATCCCGACTCTGGCGGACATCTGCCAGCTGAGGTAACTCCCTTTTTCTTCCGGCTAACGTCTATAGCCATCTGGACGCTTGGAACCATAGACCATTCAATTCCCCTCAACCTGCGGATTCCAACGCACCCTGTCCCGACGCTGTCCGACAGCTGGTTGAATCATTACTCATACTTTTGTACTTTTGTTCCCTGGCTAAGTGCTTTGAAATTGTTGGCTACTGAGTGCTACAGCAATGGGGACACTTTGAAACCTATCCCATTCAATTCCCCTCGCCGAGCGGATTCCAATGAGACCCTTCCTGGCTCTGGCGGACATCTGCCAACTGAGGTATGATATCTGCCTTTTTCTCCCTGCTGACCTCGCTAGCTATGCGGACACTTTGAGACCTATACCGTTCAATTCCCATGACCACGGGGAATCTAACGCACTCTGTCCCGAGCCTGTATGACCACTTGTTCAAGGGTTATCCATACTTTTCTACTTTTGTTCTCCGGGTAAGTACTTTCTAATTGTTAGGTACTGAGTGCTACGGCTTTCTAAACTAGCTTTAATAAATATATTCCTATTTTAGTATCTAAATAACTCAAATAAGTAAACATGAGTAATACTTGGTAGTCCTTTCCGGACAACTGCCTCCCTACTTGGATATTCTCCACAGTTTTCACTACCGCTTTCAAAGTCCTCCGAGGTAGTGTTGTTCACTGAGGAGGTATCCGATGATAGCTCGTTACACCTGAGTACTTCCACTATTCTACTATCATATCGGCTTGCGTCCGGAGAACCATTCTGCGTCTGGAGAACCTTCCTACGTCCAGTACTATCTGAGTCCTTAGTTGCGTCTGGTGCGTCCAGGCGGCATGGACCCCTGTGCACCAGCACCCAGTAAAATACCATACACCCAGGACACGAGTTTACGTTCTGTGCGTCTGGGCCGCCAGACCCACAGGGAGTCCAGGGTGTCTCTGGGTGTAACCTTTTTTCTTTCCTGATGAACATCAAGTGTCTGAGGCTGCGCCGTGGGACGTTTAAGGGGCAGATGGCTATTACCATTGGTTCCAATACTAGGAGAGGTGGTTTGCTTACTTTCCCTTCCGCAACTGGCGTCTCGCTATGCCTGGGGGCGCTATTGTTCCGTCAATGATCTTTGAATATAATATTCAGGGCAAAAAAAGGGAGTGTTGATTGATACCCACTCGGACAACAGTTAACATTTGTATACTAGTATCTCAAGACGCCAGACTTGGCGATGCTGGATGGAAACAAATGTGAACGTCTGATGAGTGGGGAGATCATGAGAAATGGAGGGGTCGGAGGGCTCCTTATATGGATAGCGCGGATGCTGTACATTTCGCCTGCGGTGAGCCCTAGAGGACATCAGAAAAAAACAAAGGTTACATCGGGACGGCCCCTCGACCCCTGTGCGTCCGGCGGCCCAGACGCACAGAACGTAAACTCGCGTCCTGGGTGTGTGGTCTTTTACTGGGTGCTGGTGGACAAGGGTCCATGCCGCCCGAAGGCACCAGACGCAACTAAGGACTCAGATAGTACCGGACGTAGGAAGGTTGTCCAGACGCAGAATGGTTCTCCGGACGCAACCCGATATGATTGTAGAATAGTCGAAGTACTCAGGTGTAACTGGCTATCATCGGATACCTCCTAAGTGAACAACACTACTTTGGAGGACTTTGAATGCGGTAGTGAAAACTGTGGAGAATATCCAAATAGGGAGGCAGTTGTCCGGAAAGGTCTACCAAGTATTACTCATGTTTACTTATTTGATTTATTTAGATACTAAAATAGGAATATATTTATTAAAGCTAGTCTAGAAAGCCGTAGCACTCGGTACCTAACAATTAGAAAGTACTTGCCCAGAGAAGAAAAGTACAAAGGTATGGATAACCCTTCAACCAGTGGTCAGACAGCATCGGGACGTCGTGCGTTGGAATCCGCTTGGCAAGGGGAATTGAATGGTATAGGTTTCGAAATGTCGGCATGCCTGTAGCAGTCAGTAGCCAACAATTTGAAAGCACTTGCCCAGAGAACCAAAGTACAGAAGTATGGATAACCCTTCAACCAGTGGTCAGACAGGCTCGGGACAGAGTGCGTTGGATTCCGCTCGGCCATGGGAATTGAATGGTATAGGTCTCGAAGTGTCCACATAGAGGTCAGCCAGGAGAGAAAGGCCGATACCTCAGTTGGCAGATGTCTGCCAGAGCCAGGAAGCATCTCATTGGAATCCGCTCGGCGAGGGGAATTGAATGGGATAGGTTTCAAAGTGTCTGCATGACTGTAGCACTCAGTAGCCAACAATTTCAAAGTACTTAGCCGGGGAACAAAAGTACAAAAGTATGGGTAATGATTCAACCAGCTATTGGACAGCGTCGGGACAGGGTGTGTTGGAATCCGCCGGTTGAGGGAAATCAAAGAGTGTATGTGTCAAAGTGTCAGTATTGCTCTAGAGGTCAGTAGGGAGAAAGAGGCAGATACCTCATCAGGCAGATGTCCGCCAGAGTCGGGAAGCCCCTCATTGAAATCCGCTCGCTAAGGGTAATCAAATGGTATAGGTTTCGAAGTGTCCGCATGCCTGTAGCCCTCAGTAGCCAACAATTAGAAGGTACTTGCCTGGGGAACTCAAGTACAAAAGTATGGATAACGCTTCAACCAGTGGTTGGACAGCATCGGGACAGGGTGCGTTGGAATCCGCCGGTTGAGGGGAATTGAATGGTGTAGGTTTCAAAGCGTCCGGATGGCTATAGATGTCAGCAGGAAGAAAAAGGGAGTTACCTCAGCAGGCCGATGTCTGCCTGAGTCGGGAAGGCCCTCGTTGTAGTCCGCTCGCCGAGAGAAATCAAATGGTATAGGTCTCCAACTGTTCGCATGCCTGTAGCACCCAGTAGCCAACAATTTGAAAGTACTTGCCTGGAGAACTAAAGTACAAAAGAATGGAGAACACTTCAACTAGCGGTCGGACAAAGTCGGGACAGGGAGCGTTGCAATCCGCCGGCTGAGGGCAATCGAATGGTGTAGGTTTCAAAGCGTCCAGATGGCTATAGAGGTCAGCAGGGAGAAAGAGGCAGATACCTCAGCAGGTAGATGTCCGTCAGAGTCCGGAAGGCCCTCATTGTAGTCCGCTCGGCGAGGGGAATCAAATGGTATAGGTCTCGAAGTGTCTACATGCCTGTAGCACCCAGTAGCCAACATTTTGAATGTACTTCCCTGGAGAACTAAAGTACCAAAGAATGGATCACCCTTCAGCCAGCGGTGGGACAGCCTCGGGACAGGGTGCGTTGGAATCCACCTGGGCCGGTTGAGGCGAATTGAATGGTGTAGGTTTCGAAGCGTCCCGATGGCTATAGAGGTCAGCCGGAAGCACAAGGGACTTACCTCAGCGGGCAGATGTCTGCCAGAGTCTGAAAAGGTCTCATTGTAGTCCGCTCGGTGAGGGGAATTGAAAGGTATAGGTTTCGAAGCGTCCGCATGCCTGTAGCACCCAGTAGCCAACAATTTGAAAGTACCCACCGAGGAAACCAAAGTACAAAAGAATGGATAACCCTGCGGCCAGTGGTCAGACAGCGTCGGGACAGGGTGCGTTGGAATCCACGGGCTGAGGGGAATTGAATGGTGTAGGTTTCAAAGCATCCACATGGCTATAGATGTCAGCAGGGAGAAAAGGGATGATACCTCATCGGGCCGATGTCCACTAGAGTCGGGAAGGGTCTCATTGGAGTCCGCTCGCCGAGGGGAATCGAATGGGCTAGGCCTCGAAGCGTCAGCATGCCTGCAACACCCAGTAGCCCACAATGTGAAAGTACTTGCCCGGGGAACTAATATACAAAAGAATTGCTAACCCTTCCACCAGTGGTTAGAAACCTGCGGGACAGAGTGCGTTGGATTCTCCTCAGCTAGGGGAACTGAATGGTATTGGTTTCCAAGTGTCCGCATAGCTATACAGGTTAGCAGGGAGAAAAAGGAAGATACCTTAGTAGGAAGATGTCCGCCGGAGTCAGGAAAGGTCTCATTGGAATCCGCTCAGCAAGGGGGATTCAATGGTATAGGTCCCAAAGTGTCTGCATGCCTGTAGCATCCAGTAGCCAACATTTTGATGGTCCTTACCCAGAGAACTAAAGTATAAAACTATGGATACTCATTCAGCCTGTCGCCGGACAGCATCGGGACAGGATGCGTTGGAATCCGCCGGTCAACGGGAATCCAATAGTATTGATTTCCAAGCGTCCGCATGGCTATAGAGATCAGCAGGAAGAAAAAGGCAGGTACCTCACATGGCCTTTGCAGATGTCCACTAGAGTCAGAAAGGCCCTCATTGGAATCCACTCGCTTAGGGGTAATGAATAGTGTCAACCTGGATGGAAGACCATGCCCCTCTCCGAGGGTTGAAAATATTCAATAGTTCCCCTGATTCGATCATGAAGCCTGATGCAAGGTGTGAAAGAACTTAGCAACCTTTTGCCAGTGGTGTTATCAGTGATCAAATCCAGGTTATTTTTTGGGTTGTTACCGGGACAATACATTGTTAGTCATTCTATGTTAATTTCCTTGTCATCGGAAAAGCCTTTACCTGGTGATGAAGTAGTCGGTTGTACGTAGAGGCCATCAGGGGTAGGGAGAGTTCCCCATTGCAGACCCGCATGGCCGTGGGTCCCTTAGCTTGGGGTTCTTCGTGAGATTAGGGAGTGAAATGGGCCCTCCAGGTCCACTGGGCGGACAGGATGCAGGTTGTCTTGCACCCAACAGACTAGGATGCAACCATTCTGCTGGGCCCTCTGAGGGCGGGCTGGGCGGACAGGATGCTGCAGGGGGGTTTCCTGCGTCCAGACGCAATGCCTATCCGTCCAGAGCAAACGCTTTTTTTGCTGATGTATGGTGGATACTTGTAGGCCACGCACTCTACAACGTGGAATATAAATATCACCGTGCCTCCAGAGCTTTACTGAAATCATCACTCTACGGAGAAGAAACCTTATCAATATAATAAGTCATTACTAGAAAAATCTTTGTTACTATTTTACACATGTTTATATTGAGCCTTCCAAGACACATGTCTGTCTACGATAAAGTATCTTGGTTTTACGCATCTAGTGTTCATTACGGGCCTCCAGGGACCCAACAAATGCGGGCCCCAACCCAATTGCCCAAACCGCTGAACGGCCCAGGGTGGGGCGTCTTCTTTTAGGGTTCCCTTCCCTTTCTCCCGGCCCCGCCCGTTCCCCAGACAGGTCTCCGTTTAAACACGGCGGGAGAAACGGCTCCATCCAGGGAATGAACGAGGCCTCACCTCAGACGGGTGCGGGGCGGGGATGCCCCGCAAAATAGCCCCCCCGGCCTGTTGTATTGACAGGGCCTGGTGAGTGCCAGTGAAAACCTGCCCCACCCTGCCCACTAGTAACGAACTCTATACGCATCTCGCTTGTCCTTAAAGATCTGGTACCACCTAACAGTACAGGATTGGTTTACCCCCTAGACGTGTCTGTCAACAAACCATTCAAAGATATTCTCGGCGATATGTGAGAAGATGCACTGGATCTTTATGAGGAACAGCGTCAACTAGCCTCTATGAGCTTTCCAAATCCAATATAGTTGCTATTGCAGAGAAGCGTATACTTGCCACCTGGGCAGTGGGCCCGGTGAGACATTGAAACACTTTTGTATCAAGTATCGAGACCTAGTTATCCATAGCTTTCAAAATCTTGGACTTACCCTTCCTATACTTGCGGTTTTCAAAAGTATCCGGATGTCTTGGCGCCAAGACATCCAAATTTACACCCAAATCCTCTAATCTTAGCGCCAAGGCATCCGGATACTTTTGAAAACCGCAAGTAGATGGTTCTCAGGATAACAAGTTGTCAGTTAAGGGTATCGATTCTGTTTGGTGGTAGCTTCGGCGTGAGGTATCCCGACAGCTAGGACCTGAGTTGTTTTATATCGGAGAACTCATCAAGAAGACACGAGTAATGTAGGCTGAATATAATAGTATACTTCGGCATAGATCATCGAAGTATTGGTAACGATAGGGTTGAAACTTATTATATTGATAAGATCTCTTCTCCGTGCTTGTTGTTCTTAATAGCAGCGAAGATGCTTCGATATTTATATTCCGCGTCTAAGCAATCGCGGTATACATGCTAACTCATACTACTAGTAACTAAGTACCTTTTCCGCAATTCTGCGAACTTCACCTGAGTGCGAACACTTGTAGACCCTGAAAACTCTCTTCCACATCTTTTGCTCCCATGGCCAACTTATCGGTCTGCGCTTCTGTTATTCCTGATGGCGTGGAGACCACGTCAGGTGTCAGCTTATCCGTTTATCCGTTGACAACGATGGTTACAAATTATCTCACCCCGTGCTCACCGAGGGTAGTCTAACTCCCTGGACGGAAGATGGCCAATCTTCTTTGGTTGGTTCCGTCGAGAATTCGCCATGCAACTGCATGTTGTATTCTGGTCTTCCGGCATTACACAACTTGTCCTCGGGATCGTACCTATGGGCTTTTTCCCTCGGACTCCATCTTTTACCAACCTGTCCTTTATGGATGCACCCGATCCACTTCCTGGGCATAGTTACCTCCTTCATACTCTACACATCTTTGTAGGTACGAGTGGACTAACTTTCGCGCAAAACGTCCCGTTACTTTCGACCCACTCTTCCGACTGCCTGTCTTCAAGTTTCTGTAACTTTATGCGCCATCATCCGATTCACCTGCTTCCACTTGCATAAGGTGCCCGAAGGTCTCCCCTCATATATCCTGCGAACAGGATCCGGTCGGACGGACGGCCGCAACGTATACGGTGTTATAAGATGTGTTCCATTGACAGTGGTCTTTGGTGTTGGGACGCAACTACCCAGGCGGCCAGTGATGACGCGCCGTCCCAACGCCGGGGCTGGAGGGGGTGTTATCTTTTTTCCTTCGAAGTTCGTGCGTGTCAAGGTAGGGAAACTCTGCCCTGTAAATCCTTACGGGGAGTCCGTGCGCCTATCAGATTCAGCACTTTTGCAGATTGGGAATGGTGGCCTCATGGCAGAAGAGTAGCATACACATTTGTCTACATCTGAAATATGGGTTGGAGATAGGCTCTTGATATCAGATGTGGGACAGGATGATTTAAATGTCGAGTTTATTGATAGGGATTGACTTGAATTTACCTAAATCTTTCTCTTTCAATGTACATATCAGGTGTCCAAGCCATCATAGGAAATCACTTGGCCTTTTCTGATATTCGCTTAAATGTGCCACCCTCTATTATCACGCCATACTGTCTTCCCCGCACCACACTCGAACTTGGCGTGATTTCAGGTTAGCCCAAAAAATGCGGTCTGGTAGGGCTCTTGGTGTAATGGGGGCAATTTGTCAGAAGATGGATCCTAAGATTGTGACTGCACCGAAGACTCAAAGTAGAAGTAAGGATCAAAATGATAAAAGATAATTCAAAGTAGAATCAAGTGGTAAAAATTAATGTTGTTAAGCCTGAAAGCTTCACTGAATAGGTTGTCTTGAGGATCGTCGGTTATCAGAATAGGGTATCTCTTGCCTTAGTTATGTAGAATAATGCAAAGCCAGATGACACCCGTCAGCTATTCTGAGATTTTCGCAAGCACCCTGCATAGCCCAGGGGTGTTCAACTGACCTGCCTAGAGTGGGTTTACACCTGGAGTTTTTGAGTTCCTCCCACTCTCTTGAGAGTGCCCCGCTTGCGATCAAGCGAGCAATCGAGGGTTGTGGCGAAGCCACAACCTTGGCACGGTTATTGTTTTAATTGACCCTCGCTCTCTTTCTTCAACCAACCGTGCTCAACAACTCCTCCTCTTCAGCAAAGCAAGGAATAAAGAGTCGAACATGTCTCAAACTCTCATCAATAATTGCACTAACTGCGGGAATACTACGAACTCTTACAATACTAAAGTGTACCACAACTGTATTTTTGCCGATCAGCTGTCCCCACTCCTCAAATGGCTATCTCCCCTTGATCCCGGCTTACGACATTCCGACCTTCAAGAGCGCCGTGTCAATGATGTCGGGGAATGGTTCCTGTCAACTAGGGCGTTTCGAACATGGTGCGGATTGGGTGGGGAAGGCCAAGGCGATAAGGCAATTCTGTTTTGCTATGGAAATCCTGGTGTCGGGAAGACATTCATGAGGTAACAAGGATTATTCCTAGGAAGGAGAGGTGAGCCCATGCTAATAAGCGATGATAGCTCGCTTGTGGTTGACAAGTTGTGCGATCAGACCAAAGGACAAAATACAGTCACCACATGTTTTTATTTCGACTTTGCGGCGCGGAAGGAGCAGACTGCCACTTGTATGCTGGGTTCCCTGTTGAAGCAGGTGATCAGTGGCATGGAATGGGTTCCGGAGGAAATATCAGGGGCCCTGCAAGACCAGAAAAAGGCCGTTTGTGGACGCAAGCCGCAGCTCTCCGATATCGTGGGAATGCTGCAACGCATCACGTCCTCACAACCCACATTTATGGTTATAGACGCACTCGACGAGTGCACTGCCGTGCAGCGATTTCGGCTTTTTGATTCGTTGGAAGCAATCCTGGCGAAGTCCCCGGGCGCGCGAATATTCGTGACCGGAAGGCCTCATATTCGCACCGAGATTGAAACACGCCTCAAAGGACGAGTGACCAGTGTATCCGTAGGTCCATCTAGAGATGACATTGTGCGGCTCCTTCGTGTCAGACTGAGCGAGGACGAAACACCGGAAGCCATGGATTCGAGTTTGGAGGCAGACATTCTTGAGAAGATTCCCCAAAGCACATCGGAAATGTGGGTAGCACCCGTGGTATCGAGAATCCCGTCCCACAGTATCGGCTAATAGATATATATATAGGCTTCTGCTCGCTTCCTTGAATATCGAAACAATCTTACAAGAATCGACAATATATCGGAGACGAGAAAGACTTGGCAGAATGACCAATGGGTTGGGGTTGGGGGGCGTCTACGGTGAGACGATAGAGCGGATAAAGGCGCAGGGAGGAGATAAATCGAGGCTCGGGGTGGAAGCTTTGATGTGGACCAGCCACGCGGAACGGCCATTGGGGGCAGATGAGCTCTGCCACGCCCTAGCTATCGAGCTGGGCTCTACGGATTTCAATTCCGACAACATCCCTTCGATAGCGACCTTAGTAAGCTGCTGTCAAGGGCTTATTACTGTGGATGGGAGAGAATCAACCGTTCGACTGATCCACTTTACTCTTAAAGAGTATCTTTCCGCCCACCCCGATATATTCGGAAAAATGCCTGACTCGAAAATGGCAGAGGTCTGCTTGACCTACCTGAATTCCCCACAGGTCAAAGCTCTTTCATCCAATCCCCCCCGTGACATCTGGGAGATACCGTACATAAGTTACTACTCTGTGTACTGGGGAATCCATGCGAAAAGGGGGCTCTCGGATTGCGCCATGTCACTTGCGCTGAAGCTTTTTCGAGGATATGACGGCCACATATCCACCCCATTCCTTTTAAGCGAAGTACCATATCTAGAGCTTGAATATGAATGGGATCGTATGTTCAGTGGACTACACTGCGCATCGCTCTTCGGAATTGTTGAACTTGTAGGTGCTTTGATAGAGATGGGGTGTTACGATCTCAACAAAGGTGGTGTTTTGGGGTATACTCCCCTTATATGGGCTGCTCGTTACGGACATGAAGAGGTTGTGAGACTACTTCTCGGGCGGCAAGAAGTGAATCCCAACGCGCTTGATGATGAGAGTCGATCGCCACTATTTTTTGCTGCTAGAGAAGGACATGAGGGAGTGGTGAAAATTCTGCTCGAGCGAGAAGACATTAATCCCGATGAGCTAGACGATAACCGCCGAACCCCGCTCTTTGCCGCCATTCAGGGAGGATCTGAGGCAGTGGTAAAAATGCTGCTTGGGCGGGAAGGGGTCAACCCCGCCAGGCTAGATAACAAAAGCGTAACACCGCTCTCGGACGCTGCTTGGTTCGGGCATGTGGGGATGGTGAAATTACTACTTGGGCAGGAAGGGGTCGACCCAGACAGCCCATGCGATGACCGTCGAACACCGCTCTCTTTGGCCGCTCAGCTTGGACATGAAGAGGTAGTAAAAATACTACTCGAGCAGGATGAGGTCAACCCCGACAACCCCGATCATGCCTACCGAACTCCTCTCTCATTTGCTGCTCAGTGCGGACATGATGGAGTGGTGAAAATACTACTCGGGCGGAGTGACGTCGACCCAAACAAGCCAAATTTTTACGGTGAAACATCGCTCTTGCATGCTGCTGAGGGAGGACATGAGGGAATAGTGAAAATGCTACTCGAGAGGAATGAGGTCAACCCCGACAAGCGAGATATGGAGGGCCGAACACCGCTCTCGTGTGCCGCTCAGCGTGGACATAAGGGAGTGGTGAAAATGCTACTCGAGAGGCATGAGGTCAATCCTGACAAGCCGGATCAAGAGGGCAAAACACCGCTCTTGCTAGCCGCGGGGGGCGGAAGTGCAGAACTGGTGAGAATGCTACTCAAGCGAGACTCGGTTAACCCCAACATGCCAGATAAGAAGGGCCGAACACCGCTCTCGTGTGCCGCTCGGAGAGGATACGAGGGAGTGGTGAGGGCACTGCTCGAGCGGGACGATATCGATCCCGACAAGCCAGATAATAAGGGCCAGACACCGCTCCTTAGGGCCGCTAAGAGAGGACAGGAGGGAGTGGTGAAAATACTACTCAAACGGGAAGATGTCAACCCGAACAAACCTGACAACGGTATGTTCCGAACACCGATCAAGTGGGCAGCTTGGAATGGCCATCCGAGGGTGGTGGCTCTGCTACACCCTTACAAGGCAGTAACCCGTCGCGCGGTATGAGGCCTAACTTGAGAGGCACCGCCTGGTCGGAACCGCAACCATTTCCTCCCTGCTGGAAGGCACTGCGCAGCAGCGCATGGGGGTCGTCTTTAGACATCATCTTCTATAGGCGAGCGAAATCCCATGAGATGGGAACACACATATTAGTATCGCGCTCATCTAGAACCCCTAAAGTTATCAAATTAGAAGGGTGAGGACCCATAGATTTCTGTTTACAAATTCCTGTAGAGTCTAGTCAGTGGGGCAAAATTGATCTATTTTTGTGGGAAAGTTCAGTTATAGCTTGCGATTTTCATCCTAGAACAATTTTTAATTTACCTCTAGCTGTATATTCTTGCCTATGCTTTTTTTTGTTACTTATGGTCCCCGTGAGACAAAAAAATGTAAAAAAACGCAGACCTTACTAGGAGAGGCAAGTCCAACGTCCTAGCATATGGTCCGTTTATTCGAGTTTTTACGGTATTCAGATTGATCCTTGTTTCACTTTCAAAATCCTTCCCCCTTCTCAACCCTGCCTGAGCACAAAACATATGAACTGTATCTTGGTATGATGGAATATCAGGTTTGATCAATAATGTCATTTTTCTTCAACAATTTCACTCAAATATCTCATTAGATGGTGCTTTCACACCGATTTACCACTCATCCAATGCGCACGCCTCCCCCATGAGCGCCAGGATAGATATCCCATCATAAGCTAGTACCATTTACACCACTACCAAGATGTACTTCAAGAACCCTAGTGACACTCTCACAGGCATATACACATCTCGCAGTGCTTCCAAGTCCCTCAATAAAACCATACAACAAAATACTTAAACATTGCGCTCAAAATATCTCCGCATTACTACGATACTCCCTTCCACTTCCAGTAGACCGGTGTGTGGACCAAAGACCTTCTACAACCCTCCCTATGCTAAGTCCAATCAAGCGAACCTCCACTTAAATCCTTTAAAAACATTTCACTCTTACTATTTCCCATATATGCTTTCCGCCCCCATGTTCTCAAAGCCGCACTAGACAACCTCCCAAACCATTTCCACAAAAAATACTTGTACCAGAGGCCATCTACCGTATTCAAGTAAGCCTTACACCCACCAACCCACCCATCTCTAAAGGCCACCATCATCATACCTCCACCCCGCTCATCAACCACTACCGCACACCACAGTACAAAACCTCTGATATCATACAAGCTCTTTCTCCAACCGTTGTCACAGCTCAGCAGGCTCCTCCCTCTCCCTCCCTCCCTCCCTCCCTCCCTCTCTCTCTCTCTCTCTCTCTCTCTCTCTTATATACCTCTCCACAGTACATCCCCCCACCCCACCCAAGCCGTACCCTCCGCCCCCCCTCCCGGCGATGGGAATACAAGATTACCACAACACCTCCACAAAAAAAAAAAGTTCCTACCGTCCCCACTTTCCAAACCTCAATCGCCGAAGTGTACCGAACCCGCCGTAGCCGATCTAACTCATAACCCCAGCTGGGCGGGCAGTGCGGCCATACCGAATCAATAACGCAAACATGGATGGCAAAGAGCTCAGGCGCATTTTACCCACTCCTATGCGCAGCGGCAAACAGCAGCTCGCCAAAAGTAAAAACACATGTCCCCGGGTGATATGTTGGCAGCCTATGGGAACGAGGTAATTAGTCTGGCCCGGGAGTCCGCAAGATAGGCTAATTCTATTGATAGTTACCGCGCACAAATCAAGCACCCCCAAGAGCCGGGGGGGGGTGCTCTGGTAGCATTGTGAGGTTACGGCTATCGTAGTTTGTGCATAGGTAAAGCTCGGGGGAAAAACATTCAGCCCCAGCGGGTAGTGGCACCGTGGGGGTTCTGCTCAGAGCACAGCGTGTACGGTAGTAATCAATAAGAAACCAACCCGAGCTGTACCTTTCCGCGCACCATAGAGCCCCCCGCAGCTCCGGTCCGATAACACCCGTATAGCGAGGTGTCTTCTCGCCGTAGTGTGCCTGGGGTAGCGGGTTCACCCTCCGCTATGATTATGATACTTGCAAGGTTTCATCGATTGAGTCAGCCTCTGGGGAATTATCTCTATCAATTGAGCTTGCAGCGGTACACATCTTTACGGAAGGACGAGGAAGATATGGTATTATACCGTAAGTGAGGCAAGGCAAACCGAGTGATTACTTATGATGAACGCCGGGTCCGCTCACCGGCGGTAGGTCACGGAGCCACTATTGTACCTAGTTACCGGGCGAAGCGGGTTCACCGTGTATTCAGAAATAAAAAGGTGAATTTCTATGAGGGCCTTTATTTGGGAACTGCCTACCCTATTGTACTATTTAAAAAAGAAAAGAAAAGATCTTACAGGTGAAAGGTTTTACTTACCGTACCTATCTAAATTAAATTTGGTAGGTGCGAAAAAAAGAGAAAAAAGTAAGGGAGAGAGAACAGAAGAGAGTTTCAGAAATACATTCCCTAAGGTGAAGCAAGTGGATGACTGAGAATTGTGAAGTTGAGGAAGGGGGGACAATAGAGGTAATCTACCAAGAGAAGGCCTCCTCCATAAGGTCTATATTCGCCTTATGTATCTTGTTCCTAACAGCACGGCGGACGTCGTCGCTCAGCGAACCACCCCCGCAGACCATGACGGCCATCTTGCCCATCTTCTGATCGATCTCCATGTCCAACAAGGTATCGATATTGGCTACAAGGCAAAACAGGTTAGTATAAAAAAAGCATACACGGTGACGAAATTACAAAACTTACGTCTACCCGGGAACATCTGAACCGTGGCCGAAGGGCTGTGAATCTCCCTCGTCGACTTGGGCCTCGTGACAAATAGCAAAACCTTCAAGACCTCTCTACGCTTCTCCATAGCGAGGATATCCGTCATCCAGGGCCTGATCCACTCTAGATGCTCGGGGCTCTGGATAGCCCACACGAGCGTAATCCGCCGTGTGGCCACTGTGCCCTGCGCGTATCCATTTACAAGCTCACGGAGGTAAGGTACCGGATGAGTAATCCCTACCCCACCGGCGATCAAAACGACAGTGCCGTAACTACCCAGCGTATCAACCTTTCCGTAAGGGCCCTCGACAAGTGCTCGTGTGGTGAATATCCTTTCCGGGGAGTCATAAGCCTTCTTGTAAAGGGTGTTTGTGAAGCCTGTTCTACGGCGGATGATGAGCGAGAGGGTGGATTGGCCCTCATGAATTATGTCCTGACGGTGGAGGGAGAGTTTCTCCTCATCGAATTTAACGTATTGCTCGTCCTCACTCCAAGAAATAGTGAAGGGGTGAGAGGTCCATAGTGCTAGCCGTGGCATATATAAGTAGAGGTGCTGCCCTGGCTTGAAGGTCCATGGCCGGGCGAGATGAAGCGTTACACGGATGGCGTCCCCGGGAAGTGCCTCGCAGGTTGCTGTTGTCATCTTGCGGCCAACATTTCGGTAGAGAACACGCAGGAGGCGGAGCCCCCGGTCAAAAGCCCAGAGCGCGATAGCAACCTTCAGGTACCAGAGCCAGACGTAGCCTTTGATTGACAAATGATAGTAGACGCCAGTCACGGCCAGTGCTACCGCGATGATGTGTAGCACCAAGAAGGTTTCGTAAAATGCATGGCGGAGGGCAGAGGGGGAGTGCAACATGAGGAAGACGAAGCAGACGATTGCCTTTGATTGTTAGAGATTCATATGTTTTTCAGGTATAGGAGACTTACCATGAAACCGAATTGGATGAAAGGACTTGTTTTAATCGACTTTGCAACGACCTCCCAGCCAGCTATTATTTTCCTTATCAGTCTTAAATTCGGAATTCGTAAAAACCAAGAGAGGCATACATTTCATAACCTTAGCCGTCATCCAGCAGGCCACGTGCGTCATAGCTTCTAGTACTACAATCCTCCCTAGCCACCTGTGAATAAGATTGTATGTATCAAAGGAGATACCCAAAAGCTGAATCAGAGGGTTGTTCCTCCCAGCAAGCAAAAACAGAGGCACCATATTCACAACAGCCAAAACCCCAGTACGATTCCTGACCTTTCCAAGCATGGATGTGGTATCCACCGCATAATCAATCATAAACGTACAAAAGACAATATTCCCAGCCAGATAGCCACTCAGGAAGAATGTTTGAAATCGAGTAGGAAGAGTGCCCACGTTCACAGCGGCCGAGAGCTGGAATTCGCGGTTGTGGCGGACACGGAGGAGGGGCGAGTATATGACATGTTTCTTGATAAATGAAGCCCAAGCACTCAGGGGGGCCGCAAAGAAGCGTTGATTCTCACGACCGAGTGATACTAATAGACGAATGCGGGAATATATGACGGAGCAAAATCTGTAGAATAACGGAAGGGCAGCAAAGGCTGCGAGTGATACCATCATCCATTTACTGCACAGCAATCACCAGAGCTTAGCAAACTTGACTGTATCAAAAGAAGAAGAAAAGCCCATGCAAACAAGCAAACGGGCAAAAAAGCAGATCAAGATACCTAAAATCCGAATTCTCCCTCGAGGCAGCGGTTTGCGCAGCAATCTGTGCTGGCGTCAAAGTAACGCCAGGCTGGGCTCCAAAAGCCAACCCTCCAAATAAGACCCACGCAAGCATGGTTGTCGAACCCAAAATCATCATGACTCGGGCTATTGTGCTGCTTCGAAAAAAAGTTCGATATATATATGCAGACGAATGAACAAAACAACCAAAAAAAACTGTTCTAAAAAATGAAATAAACGAGTGTAAATGCGCCCCGCGCCAAGGTGCGAGGCCAGAAGCCGGTCAGAATGGCAGAGGCAAGGAGGAAGATGGGAAGAAAAAGGATCTCAGCCGGTGAGAAGGCCAACACCTGCAATGATCGGAGGAAATGTAAGCAGGGAAGAAAAGGAGGGAGGGAAGGGGATGAAGAAGGGGAGATAAAACCGAGAAGAAACCCCTCCTTTTTCAATTTTTTTCTCCTCCTCCGCCGGCCCACACTACATGATTGTAGGGGTTACGGCAAAGGCCAGGGATAGTAAGGGCGAGGAGGAGGACGACTGCGGCAGTGGAGGGGGAAAGGTCATGGGGCGATCAGGAACGGACAGGAACGGACAGGGCTGTTTTAGCTGTTGTGCACTCTCATCCAAACTCTTATTCACTCTTTTTTCTACTAACCTACAGCGCACGCCGATCAGAGGATAGGCTAGGTTCACCTCGCACACGCCCAGTACCACCAGGTTGTAGGGTGATCACTCGTCGATGTCTGAGTGGCCCCTTGTAGAAACAGCGTACCTGAGTACAGTACCGGTACTTGTAATTCCAATAGTACTTGTATGATACGGCAAGTAAGAAAAGGAAAGGAGAATAATACGGGTCATACAGTAGCATGCCGGCAGTAATCTAATTGGATACGAAACAAGCGTGACGGGGATGGTACACCGCTAACTAATTAGCGAATAGCAGACTGGGAATCTGATTGCCCCGAGACTGGACCAAAATGTCTCCTTTCAGGCGCAATACCGGTAGCGGTACTCGAGTACCGTACTGTAGCACGCCTCCCATGTGGGCGGAGATGCCTTGCCTTGATAAGAGATAGAAAAAGCACAGGGTTTAGATACAGTACCAGCCAAGACCCGCCCCAGGCCACACCTCCGACAGCACTGCGCAGTTTTGCGCCAGACAAAGGAAATTAACAGCTGTGCTTATTCAGGTCCGCCTACTAAGCAAATAATCTGGTTTTCCCATGGATTTGATCAGGTATATAGGAAGGAGAATCCCCAATTCTACTGCCTGGTCAGGGCCTCAGCCCGATGCTCTTAGCAGATGCAATTAACTTGGGCCCTGTTGATTTGGCAGCTGTCATGCCAAAGTGCCAAAACTTTGAATCGCCCCAGAATCACAGGCAGCAAGCGGGAATTCCTTCAAGTTCCGGGCAGTCATACAAGCACTGCACCTAGGGAGATTTTTTTCCCCACAGAACAGGGATTATTTCGCCAGTCAACCTCCCATGTGTTGTGCGAAAACATCTCCCCCGGTACCTGTGAAAACAAACACTTTTACTTAGGCTAGTGGCTGTGGTCGTTAGGCTAGGGGGAGTTTGAAATTGACCATATTTGGGGGTTGGGTGGCTGGGGGGTCTATTTACATTGTCGGGCACCGTACTCTACCATACGGTACAAGCCTTCCACAGTAGTAGTCACTCCACCCGAGTACCAGTATCTGTACCTGGACACCGGGAAGAATACCCCAAGTTCCTTCTCCACCTGCCCCCTAGTAACACGTTATCCTCACAAACACCCCAGCATGATAATTAAAACCGAATTGCCCAGTTCTTAGGGAAACACTGGTATCCTGAGCATAGTGCCAGTACTTTACCAGGATATCTCAACCCGCCATCCCGGAAAAACAGAACCCTAGTACGAAACGAATAGTATGTACTCGTAATCCCTCTATCATCCCATCATCTCCATCATCCCCACCATCACCACATCACCACGGATGCCTGCGAGAGCAAGAAGTTTACGCGTCGAGGCGCTTACGAATCGCCATCCTCGTTTGAATTGTCCATCGTGCCAAAACAAACGCGACCAAGCACTAACTTAGGGCTGTCTACCATAGATCCGCCTCCTGTTCACCTCTCTACCTACAGACCCAAACAATAACCTTCCCATCACCTCCAAATCATTCGCAGAAGCAAAAACACAAAACACCGTTCCCAAAGAAACACAACCTCTCACCCACCATGTTCCTTCCATAAACTACAGTGTTACAACAGCCACCAGACCACACTGCCCCAACCAATCAACAATCCCCACCACCCGCAATCTCCAACCGTACGGGTCTCCTCTCACAATCCACTCTACTCGAGTACCGGTGCTCAAATAGTAGATCCAACTAATCAAATCCGCTTCAGCCCCCGCACAGACACCTTCGCCCTCGTAGAAAAGAGAGGACAGCTCCACCCCACAAACCCTCGCCCAGAAACCCCCCACCAATAATCCCCAGTACTAGCACTATCCCCTAAACCGCTGAAACATTCAGGCCCATTTAAAATGTTGAACACTAGCCTATTTGAGTACTCGGGAACAAAGTTGCGCGGACAATCTCGTTTCCATCACGGCCATGCTGAGCACTACAGATTTTGCCCAATTCTGAGAACTACAGCACTTCTCGAGCCTTGGGTTTTTCATATCACGGTTTCCCAAATAAGTTAGTGTTCAACATTTTAAACGGGCCTGAATGTTTCAGCGGTTTAGGGGATAAAAGAAGAGTGGCATGGTGCCAAGCACTTGAAATCAAGCGAAAACTTAACACAAGAATAATTCTCGAAAATTTCCACCTCCACCACAGCATCTTTGAGAAGATATGGCTTCACAGAAGTGCTCAGAAGACACTCCTCTTTAATTCTATGTTTTCCAATTCTCAATCAAAGCAATATTAGTAGAGATAGTAAAATTCAGAATTATCCATGTATGGGTCATTTTCGAAGTCACTTTTGCCAAGCCCAACTATCTATGTGTATTATGTAAGCAAAATAAATTACCTGTGAGGGCTGATTTCAAATGCCCGACACCATATCGTATCATAACAATATGGAATTATCTGCCCCGAAGACGCCTGGACCCCATTGCCCCCCAGATCCACCCGCCCAGCGAGCGAGCAAACGAGCAAACAGAAAAAAGCTTTGTGGCGCGATCATGTGCGTGTGCGAGATGGGTGGCATGGAATTCCGGGTATCCATACCAGTCAGCACATGAGTATGGAGGTTTCTTGTTTTACAAAGGAAAGAAAAATGAAACGGGGCTGTTGCCGGCAACGGGGTGAGGTACTAATAATTGCAAGCTTGATACCGCGCCGACTCGACGGCGGAACGCGGTCGGAGGATGGTGCGGGGGGAATGAATACAGGACGGTCCTGTGCATGGAGGGTCACTCGGCATCCGCTCGTTTTGATTCTACAGTAGTTGGGGGGACCTCTAGGGTAAAGCACGTACTGTAAAAATTATGGGGGGATTGAGTCTATGGGTGCTTTCTCGGATAGTGTATAGTACCACTACGGGTACTGTGTAGCGATTTTTACACCGCCGGCAATCGGAACGTAAGTTACTTGGCCGAAGCTGTGCCCCCAAAATTGGAGGCCCCCAGAGGCATTCGTTACACCATAACCGGATCACTTACTTTTTCCCGTTCCGGGTGCCTGAAAAACTGCCAGGCATCTCGGGGAGGAGGTGCCGGTGCTGCACAGTGCCGGTATTATAGCACGATAAGGCATTTCAAGGGTGGTATTGGGGATGGTTTTCAATCTGTTATTCGGGCACTAAACAGTCCTTTCACAGTTTGGGGGGAGGCATGTGTCGCGTCAAGCAGAATAAGTAAGGATGGATTTGTTTTTTTCTCGTCGCGTTGCCAATCGTCATCCTAATTGACCCATTTCACCATCGCGCCATCCTTGATTCCTAACCCGCAAGTAAAACGAGGTTTCGTTTCCAGTAGCACATTACATCATACTCCCGCCGGTTGTTAAGCCAAAGCTATATAGACCCCACCAGGGAAAATGCTACTTTCCCAGCGATTACCCGGTTTCCCATCTTCGCTCTCTTGAGCAGAAGAAACAATAGCAGAAGCTTTTCGTAAAATGAATAATGTCCCAAACGTCCACTAGTAAGAATGGAAAGAACAAAGCAAAAAAAGGTAGGAGTAAGAATGTGATGGAGTGAAGAATAGAGGAAAAAAAGAGAGGGGAGGAAGAGACAGGCAAAATAAGCATCAAGTTAATTTGTATCAACCTGACGGTTCCCAATTTCCGTTTTATTCAAAAGCGAAACAAACCCTAAAGAGATAAACGCCTATTCCATCTCGTGGTTAGGACTTCCTTGACTGCTCCTCCTCAATTTCTCAGCCTCAAGATTTTCGTAAAGCAGGTAAAGTGCTTTCTCATTGCTGCCAGCACTCCCCATGATGGTAAACATTCTCTCTCCAGTATCGTCATGAGGCGTCTTGGCAATGCTGATTCTAGCACCAGAGCTCCTGCGAATATCCTGAATCTTGCTTCCTCCACGGCCGATAATGCATCCAACCATGTCAGCGGGGATCGAGATGTTCTGAGTTTCAATTTCCTCTCCGTTGTCAGTGTGCATGGGTTGGGGGTTCGAGGAAGATGGTGAACGGTCGGAAGGGCGTCCGGAAGGCCCGTCATGGCGACGATAAGGTGAGCTATCAGAAAAGTCGGCACCGTTTCCGGTGCGGGCGTAGGAACGAGTGTTACCGCGTTCGCCGCCGTATCTATCACTTCCGCCCATCCCATTGCCCATTCCAACACTGCTAGAACCACCAGGGCTGCGGACTGCGGGATTATACAGAACAGTTCCAGTACCCCTCTGCCAGTCATCAACAAGGCATTTCCCAATTTCCCAGATGGCTAAACGAATAGATTCAGGATCTCCAGCAACATCAACCACACGTTCAGTCGATTGAGGGAGCATTTCCTTAGCAGCAGTCATACGGGTCCCCGAGACATCCTGAATGTGCTTGATCTTCAACCCCTGACGGCCGATGATAGTCCCCATTTGATTGTGGGAGATGAGGAGGCGGAGAGCTAAAGGGTTGAAATTTCGTGTTAGCTTAAGAAACAGATATTTGGAGAAAGGCCGGTACTGCAGATGGGTACAGGGGGAAGGGGGAAAGGATATTAAAAACATCACGTACTTCCGGGTCCAGGAAGCCCACTACTGGTTGTACTTGGAGGGCTATCGAGCAAAGTTTGAGACACCATTGCATAGGCCCTAGTTACCCCTTCCAAAGGCCCAGTAACAGTGAGAACTCTATCCGCGATTCCGCTAACCACTTTGCTCACACCGGCTTTTACACCAGTCTCTTCTCTAAGGTCGGCAACATTTTTTCCAGCCTTGCCAATGATTACGCCAGCTTCCTTAGACGAAACAATTGCACGGAGGGTGAGCGGCGATTGGGCATACTCTTCTTCGGTACGAGCTCCTTCGTGGTCCCCGTCATGATGGTCATCGTTGACATTTAGGTTTTGAAAAGAGTTATCGAAAAGCGATTCATCGCCAGCAGGGCCGTCGTGGTTATCGGCGATTTCGTTTGACATGACGAATTAGGAGCGAGAGTTGTTCGATAAGGTTAGGGATGTTAAGGTTTGTCTTAAGGTTTTAGAGTGGGGCTCGCTTCCTTAGTTTTGGTTGGGAGGAGCAAGTTGTTGGGGATGTGGCAAGGGATAGCCGGATGCGGGGTGATGCGAGTCGAAAGGTAGTGGGGGGGATCGGAGGAATGGTGGATAGATAGAAATTAGATAGGTTAGATGTTCGTGAGCCACGGTAGGTAGGGTAGAGGAAGAGAGGGGGGGTGGAGGGGGGAGGGAGGATGAGGAGGAGGAGGAGGAGGGTGAGGAGGAGGGTGAGGAGGAGGAGGGGGAAGGAGGAGAGGGGGGGGAGAGATGATCGGGAGGGGCGAAAGATGAGGGGAGGGCGGGAGAATGGAGGATCGGTGGCGGGGTAGGTGGATGAAAAGGTGGAGGAGGGGAGGGAGGGAGGGAGAGGGAGAGGGAGAGGAAGAGAAGAGGTGAGGTGAGGAGAAGGAAGAAACAGCGGAAGCGAGAAGGTAGCAGATGAGCGAAACGCGAAGGAATGGTAGGTAGGAGGAAGGAAAAAAAAAAAAGAGAAGAGAAAGAGAGCTGCTTTGCTACCACCACACACACCAGTTCACCACTAACTGCCACAAATGCTCGTACTAACTTGAGTGCGCCTTAGCGGGAGGAAAGCAAGTCCTGCCCAATCATAGGCTATGATTGTCTCACGTAATCAGCAGAAACCCAATTCTACACCAGCCTCTCCTGCAACGAGGTCTTTGGTCTGAAAACCCGCATAATCCCATCCGACGTCCGATTCACCCATCAATTCCCGACCAAGGGGGAGTTCAAAGACGGATCTTCTTCCACAGCTCTGCTCGAGTAGTTGAAAGAGAAGAAATCAAAACTCCCACCGAGGCAGGGCGGCCAAAGCACCATTCTCAGCCAATAATTCAGAAAATTCAGTACCAGAACAGGGCGCCCGCATCGGAGACTCACCTGCAAAATCCCGGCGAGGAATTATCTTTTTTCGTATTTATCTTGTTTTTGCTTTTCCTTTTTTTTTTCTCAAAAAGAGAGAAGGAAAGAGAAAAACAAAAACAAGATCCTTTATCCTCTCCTGCATCCCCTGGTCTCTTTTTAGTCACCTGATTAAGTGGTGGGCTGTCTGGTCACTGTGGGACATACCCATTTGTACTAGCACAGCACTGCGCCGTAGGTTTAAGGGTATCGTTCTTGGGAAAGAAGCTTCTAACGAAATGCGCGGCCGCCGGTGTAGATCCAGATCGGTCCGTCGAGTTTAACGCAAGATGCGGCGACGGCCAAAACCACGCCCTTGTCAAAACGCGGTTGCAATTTCTTGGGGTGCCCTCAGGAAAGTGACATGGGCAGCGATAAGTTTGCTCTTTTGATCCGGAGCGTTATTTAGCTGATATTGCAAATAATCCCTCCGATGGTAATGCCTCACCCAGGTCTTGGTCTGATTGGCCCACTCAAACTCCCCCACCTTTCGTGGCTCTTTCAGGCTGCCTAGTATCCCGGTTACGGAAGCGTGCATATGTATGATACCGTACCGTTCTGTACAGTACTAGTACATGTAAATTGTAATTCTTGGTTCTTTAGATTTGCCTGAAAGATCAACCAGGGAGAGGCGGGTGCTTGTATTGTACTGGAAGGTGCCGCTGCGTCTACGGCATTATCCGTGCTAGTAATGATTCGAGGCATGAATAGAATCGGTATCTTGGTCTGGCAAACCTTGATCCTGCGGACAAACAGACGAGCCCAAATTACCCTATCGCTCTGTACCGAGTACTGGACGCCGGGACGAAAAATGATGATAATAAAAACCCCTCAGTTCGCTGGTCCAGAACCACGGTTCCTCGGCTATTATTATTCGTGATTTGTGGTACCTCGGGCGTTTGCAAGCGGTTGATCGCCGGGTCTCGCCCCCAGAACGCCTTTTCCACCCCAAGTTCCATCTCAATCCATCTTGGTATTTGTCAACTTCCTTTCGATTTCGCCTCCCCCGCCACGCAGTCCCCTCCTCCAAACACCTATTTAAAACATCTCTAGCTCTCCTCTCTCCTGCTTACAGGACAAACACACTTGCCCACCATAGCTTCAATAATCCGTCGTTTTTTCTTCGCATCGCCTAAATCACCAACCATGTCTGCCGCCGCTCAGCAAAAAGTTCAAGCTATTATCGACGAAAACCCCGTTGGTATGCAAATAGCTTTCACCTCTTCATTTTACACTCTCACTGTTTGTTTGCTAACCGGGGGGCTCTTGACATAGCTGTTTTTTCCAAATCCTACTGCCCCTATTGCCGTGCTAGTAAAGAAGCCCTCACCGAGGCCGGTGCAACTTTCTTCGTGGTCGAGTTGGATCAAGTCGGTTAGTATTACTCAGAATTTGGTACTGCTGTTCTCGATGATGACCGTTGACAACGTGATCATGAGGTAGATGATGGAGCCGCTCTCCAGGCCGCTCTCAAGGAGGTCAATGGTCAGAGCACTGTGCCCAACATCTACATCGGCAAGAAGCACATCGGCGGGAACAGTGATTTACAGGGGAGAAAGTCCCAGTTGCCGGGCTTGTTGAAAGCGGCAGGAGCTATTTAGAGGTTTCCCTTTCGATTGGTTGGTGAATGGTGGGAAAGCAAATGGTGAGCCTTGGCCTTTATGTCTCGGAAGGCCCCTAGGCTTCTCTCTTTTTTTCTATTCATGCGTGTGCTTTTTTTATCAGAACTAGACAAAATGCAAACATTGTTGTGACTGTGCCCAACTATCAACTGCAGCCCTTATCGTGATCAAATGAGAAAATTAAAAGGTAGATAAAAATGTCCTGATGAACCTGGAACGAATGAGCAAACTTTGCACTGCATCGTGCTTTCAGAATCGCAAAGTCCGCATCTACCATAACCCCCACCATCCTCTATCACAACAGCTGCCTCCTAACAATGGGTTCTTGAGTTCATCGGGTCCGTTTGCCTAGGGCCGTACATCTATGATGTATCGATTTTTGGATTTACAGGGACAGCGGTTTATTCATTGTGTATAATCGCAGTGATTGGGATGGACGTGAAGTATTAGGACAAGTAGGAGTACTAGGGCCTGTCCAAGGAACCCTATATTCGGATTGACCGAACCGTAGCCGAGATCATCTTATATGATACCTAACAGGAAAATGCCTTCATCTGTTCAAGTGCGGTAGATGTTCCACAGATCTCTATTTTCTGAGGGTGTGTCGGGGCATGAGCATAGGACTGAGGAATCATGAAGAATAAATTAGAATATTAGATCACAAAGTGGACTAAACGGGTGTTTATCCTTTCCTCCGAGGGAACATCAACCCCCCCCGCTCATCCCAATGCTCCACCCCTATCCCCAGTGTGGTGGGTAATGCTGCGATAGAAGTTTCTACCAAGTTCAGGGTGGACTCGGACTTTGCGCGGACTTTGTGGTTCGGGAATTAATCCGGAAAGCCACGCTAAGCCCCATCGGAGGACAAGGATTGCCCATCGATGGCGCCGTGGAAATACCCGCGCCGGCCAAGGTACCGAAGCCCTCAGTGCATGGTCAAACAAAGGACTGCTCGGGGCACTCATCATCACTCGCAATTCGCCAAGCCCACTGTCAGCTCCGCATCTGATACCTGACAGAAAACCACAGGACATTATTCTATTATACGATACGAGGCCAATGCAATCTGGGGCGGGAGGCACTGCACCACCCTCAAACTCCTGCCGGCCTGCCGCGCCTACTCGCTCTGGAGATGCGGTAAACCCATCTGAGTGCTCTACTGCAGAGCCAATTTTTACACTGGAAACTTGGGGTTTGCATATGTCACGTGAATTAACCGCGGGACTACAAGCAGCCAACTGAGGAAATCACCCACGATTGCATAGCGTCTTTAGCTGCCGGGTGGCCCTTTGAGACCGTTTTTGGCACACTGGCGTGTTTGCAGATGAGTTTCGAAAGTCTTCTTGGTTCTGTAAATGGCCGACAGGGAGTAATGGAGGAGGGTCTTCGAGGTAGATTCACTCCTTGCCTGGCAGGGAGTCGGAGCTTGAAATTGGGTTTAGTGCTACTGACTGATGTGCGTGGTAGAAAGGTAACTCTAGAGATGCGGCCTAGAGGGTGGAGAGATCGGGGAGTACTGTTCGCATGATATCGGATTGAGGTTTTGAGATCTTTTTCTTTTTTCGCTGTTAGCTGATGCTGTATTTCATAACGGGTCACTCGGAACCCTCACATGCTATCCTCAGGCTAAATTATGTGCCAAAGCGCTTTGCAGGCATGAAGCTTGGGCAGAAGAAGGTGTGGTCCAAGTTTCCTAAGGAAGTGGATAGCTGGCAGCTTAACGAACATAAGTCCTCAAACATCTGCTTTGCCGTAGATCAGGGGCCACTGATACCGGCACATAAAATTTGGTGGGTTAAAAAAAAAGAGATCTAGTGGAGTTCAGCACCTGGGATTCTCACGTGGTCACCCACCGTAATACTAACCAGGCGATGCAATGCTTGTTTACCGCAGAACGGACGGGATGCGAAATTCTCATTGCTCTATGGCCGAACACGGAATGTTAGCCCGAAATTCAGGTCATTGGTCAAAGAGATATGGCTTATCACTTAGTCAAAACTTGAAAGTTCTTATTTGCTAGGCTAGGAGTCGATAGCGAGACTCCTCACTTACCGGGGTGATAAATTCTTGGTTCTTGCGGATTGCTGGTCTCACAGAGATGAATGACCAATTGGGGAAACTCATTCAAGTGTTTTAATTTAAGGGAGGTTTTATTCCTGTTTTTTATTTATAAAAAAAAACTTCCGAATCCATCAGGGTGTTTGTGGGGGAGCTGGCTGGCGCATGTGTGAAAAACAATGGCACTGTGTTTGCTAGGCTGGGCTTGTGTCTTGGTCGGGGGGCCAAGCTCTCACTGTTATGTCTGATTTAATCGTGGTAGTCATCACCCCTAGTTACCCTGCTTTTTTTTTTAATCTTGTTACTGCACCCATATTGCGGGATCCAGGGTGCCCAGGCCATGCATCTCTGGGTTCACAGGTCGGGTATAATCTTGCCTCTACTTCAAGGGTTAGTTTTATCCATTTATTATAGAGGCACTATGCAGGTTCAAAACCTTCGTGGGAGAGGTAAGCGTGAGAATTTGAGTCTGGTTCCCACCTGGGGAGGTTGGGGAGCCTTGAATTTTGAATGTTTGGATGATGCAAGATAAGAACTACTGTATTACTTCATAAGACCTGGAGCAACTAAGCCGGCTGGGGGGCCATGTTTAGTGTTCCCAACGGGGAAGGTAGGCCAGGCTTCAGTGAAGCCGGGCCCGGCCTGTCGAAATTCTCTTGGATCTAGCCTGGCCCGAGCCTGCAGGCCTGGTTAAGCCTGAGCCTGGCAGGGCCGGGTCCGCTTATAGGTCATATAGGCCTTTTCTCAGCTGCCTGATAGGCCAGCCTGGCCTATATAGCCTTGGCGGACCCACTCATAGTGAGCCGCCGCTTCATGTGAACAGCAAAGTTCACAGTAAATGTTTCTTAATTACCTAATATGATTAAAAATAAAGGAGCAATTTCACTTTATTAGCGAAAAATACTAAAGGATACTGGAGATGGTGAAATTAATTAATTTAATTAATTGTAGAAAGAGAGTTGCCGTTGTGGTGGATCAACTGTGCGCAGTAGGATGATGACTATATAGAGGGTATCAATACAGGGTTAACTGTGAATAGTTTACAAAATAACATTTAAAATGCGGCGGTTTCACTTTGTTCGCTTGGGGATTTAAAGTAGTTCCTGCTGAAGAGGGAAGATAGGAGAGAATGATGGTAGGATAGGAGTGTGCTAGTGGCCATGAGGGTAAATTTTCAAGACTTTATTTAGTTGGTTGAGTATCACTCGTTGTGTGGCCAATTAAGAACCAATAAACGAAGGTAAAGTGGAAAAAAAATCAAAGACGATAAGCTCAAGAGGGGGGAGGGGTTGGAATACACTTAAAGCGATCCCTAATCTCAGGGCCTGTAGGGGTCTGTTAGGCCTGACAGGTTTTCGTGGGACGATTGAATTGGGCCTATATCGGCCTAGGCTCTCTTTCGGGGTGGCCTTCCTTGGCCTGGCCGGTTGGGAACACTGGCCATGTTTGCCTGCTCTGTGACTTAACCTAAGATCATACCAGCTTATGCATCTCGTCATGTGACAATTGGGAACATGGGGACGATATTTTTGTGCTCCGATTGCCCGCATGTGACACTGTATGGTTTGGGTAATGGGGTGTTTGTGCTTGCTTTCTAGAAGTCGGGCGGTAGGAACAGTTAAGGGATTCAGAACAAAACTTACGCTATGTAGGTGATTGGGGTTCTTGAGTCCCTTCTGATTTTTTTTATTATCAGCCGGGAGTTTGGCCGGCATATTAGGAAGTTTCATTGAGGAGATCTGATAATTCTAATTCATCTCCAAGGTCAATCCTAAGGGGTTGTACTCCAAGGCCCTTCCCCATAGTGCGTCCGACCCCCACTTTGGCTCGATGTTCACAGGTTCTGAATGCTATTTTGTAATCTTGGCATGTTAAAACTTGCTCTCGGGGAACCTGAATATACGTTTGGACTTCCTACCAGGGCTGTCCTGAATTTGAGCTACTGTAAATGAGCCCGAGATCACCACCCTTACCGCTAGTCTCTATGCAAACGCTTATTCTATTCTAGCTAAGCATTTACGCTCAAGGCTGTTTTCGCATCTACTACTAGTGCCTCTCATCTATTTCTGCTCCTCTGCTTTCACTTCCCCCGGTTCCCCTACCGAGTGCCACAACGAACTGCGCTCCTATATCTTTTAGTTCACATCTTCTCTCTTTTTTATTTCCTAATCCATCTTCCACTCCCTCCCATCCTCATTGAAAATTCGCTCACGATCTTGCGGTCCTGGTATAATGGAGGGTGTAAATTCGTAGGATTCCTGGGGAAGTAATTCTCGCCTAATTGGTTCCGGGCTAGGATCGTGCTCTAGTTGTCTTCGCCCTTAATACAAGGTTGGTTTCTTCCCCAGAATTTCCCTCTCCTTTCTTCCACTCCAAGGGCATACACGTGCGTAGCAGTAATACTAGATATAGTTAGGAAGGTAGATTCGGTACCCTTGTTGACTGATCTTCCCATTCTCGCACACTTCGGTAACATGGACTCTGCTATCTGACATGTCGGGCTGGGGGGGAGCGGTGAAGGCTTCTCTCGAGTGATAAACTGTGTTCTCACTTGCCCAAGGGCGGGTTTGCCGAGTATCATGCATGTTCGGCCATAGAGCAATGAAAATTTCGCATCCCGTCCGCTCTGCGGTAAACAAGCATTGCATCGCCTGGTCAGTATTACGGTGGGTGACCACGTGAGAATCCCAGGTGCTGAACTTTTGAGGTCCTTCTTTTGCTCCTCCTTCAATGGACTGATAGTTTTGTTCTCGAGGGTCCTTTTTCGTGGAAAATGTCCAATATCGGAGGGCAGTTTACCGCCCGTGGAAAACTCGAGCGCTTCTGGTAGTATCCCTGGGATAGATGTTGTGTGCCCGACTGATATAAGCTGATTTTGTTGTTATTCATGTTGGGTTTTATAAATTTGTCTTTGGTCGGTATATCGCCGGGTGGGATTGCTCAAGGTTATGCGAGCATGCGTCACGGCTAAGGCTAAGTGCCCAAGTCCGAGAAAGAAGAGAGCTGGTGGAGCCAGTAAACTAGGGATCAACCATTGCTGGCATAATTCTAAACTATAGAGACGGTTTTAGCAACAAGCTCTAAGGTATGGTAATCAAGAACCGTGGGAAACACTAGCACAAAACCTAGACATGTGTATTTTCGTTTTGGAAAATCTCCATAGTCGGTCGAAATCCGGGCGGAGGGTCACCATCATTGTATCTAGGAGTTTCATCCATTTTGGCCATGGCCCTCCCCTCCAGTTCATCATTCTCTTCGGCTTTCCCTTGCGTTCTTCGCTGGCATGTCCTAGGGCCTTGTTCCCATCCTTTTCTTTTCATCCCATTCTTCCGGCCTTCCCCAAATCTTCTTAATCCTTTCCTTCTTATTCTCAGTGCTCCCGAGCTCCTTAAAGTTCCTCCAAACCCTCCTACAAAGTCCGTTTCTCCCCCCTCCTCTCGGTTATTCCAGTAGGCTCATCCTCCATATTGCAGAATTTTTAGATGCTGTAAAGGAATGGGGAAAATGTGTTTAAATGCATGATATTAGCTGCTGTGTATATTATTACATGAGCCCCGCACAAAGATTCGGGTCACTCCCATACCAGTTGATGCAATCGCAAACAATGAATACAGCTCTGACCTCTTACACGCTGCTAGTTCTAGAGGTTTAAGTGTGTAGCAACTATCTAGCTGATGGAAAGGGTTAAAGCGCTTTTAAGGGTAGTGTTGAGAGTTGTCTATTTGAAAGTATCCATTTTTCGCAAAATTTGGTGTATGAACAATTGTTGGAAGAAACGTCGCCAGGGGGGTACTTTATATTACTCAGAAGGGGCTGAGAGGGCGGACTACCGGACAGCATTTATCTCCTAGTTGAGCTCAAAATATACACTAATCAGGATGTGTTCTCCATACTTTTTTTTTTTTTTTGCTGAACTAAATTGTCTACACAGACATCCCCCCTTACACGTTAGTGCAAGTAGTATTTGCAAGGGATATTAAAGTAGCTTCTAGGGCACAAAACACTGCTACCTCTTTCCTGGGTTGGGAGGAAAGGCACTGGGAAAACCGAGTCTTTCAGAATTGGAGAATCCAGGGGAAACAAAATTCGGCCTATCCTGAGCAGTTAAGAATTTATGCATCACGGTTTAGCCTACTCGAGTACCGGCACTGCGAGGCCTGTTGGCGCTGGACTGGGCCCTGTGAGTTTCCGGGATCGCGAGTAAAAGTGCTGGGAAAACCGAGCCTTCCGGATTTCCAGCAAATCAGGAAAAGCAAAAACCAGACCTATTTTGGGCGGCTGAAAACTTTACGGATAGCGATTTAGCTTATAACTGGTAGGGGCCTAGGCATATGCGAGATTTCGCCGCAAGTAATCAATTTAATATATCAATACTCAAGTATCATAATTCAGTGAGTTGTTCGCTCACCCTTGACACCTAAGAGTCGTGTAAAGTAGCAAGGCCACCGTTACTGTGATTGCGACATTTCAATCCTGAACCTCGGGAAATGCCCTAACTTACCTACTCGGATATTGGGGGCAGCAATTCGAGTACTTCTTCTAGCTTAAAACCCACGTTCAGTACAACTCTGAGAGGTACAATACGGAATCATACACCCACCGGTGGATCTTATATTCTACTATTGAAACTCGAGTACCGGTACTGTACCAACACTTGCTCGCGACCCACCGCCCACAACCCACGATGGCTGTGGTGAGCTCGGCCATTCCCTAGCTGCCTTCTTACTGTTTCCTTGGTGCAGAAGTGGATCGCACTACCAAAGAAACAAGCCAATTCGCTCTTCCTTTCTCGAGCACTGGAAAGTTTATAAGCCCGTTAACCCCCCCTGAATTATCGCGGATCCACATCCTCAGCCAAGCGAAGCATAAAATCAATCATGAAACGAACGACAAAGACGCAATCGTTTGATTCCCATAATACTAACTGTGGGAACCTAACGGATAGCAACAATGTGACTATCACTCTGAACAAAACAGAAGACGAAGACAACCAGATTAAGAAATGGCTCTCGCCACTAGAGCCTCGGCACCGACATCGAAGTGTGCAAGCCAACCGCCTAGATGGTGTGGGAAGTTGGCTTTTGGAAAGGAACGAGTTTCAAGAATGGAGTGGTAGCCAACAGGTGCCGAAGCAGTCCGTTTTATTCTGCTACGGCGATCCGGGTGTGGGGAAGACACATATCAGGTCAGTGAGAAGGCGCTCGCCAACAAGCAGATATCATTAACGGCCAGCAATATTAGCTCTCTAGTTATCGACTATTTGTGCGGTCAAGCTCGTAAGAGAGATGATATGGCTGTTGCAGGCCTGTACTGCGATTACCTTGCCCAGGAAGAGCAGTCCGTGGCGAACATGTTGGGCACAATCCTCAAGCAGCTTTTAGAGAGAGATGGAATCCCGGAGCACGTGCGGCAGGTTTTGCGTGAGGAGAAAAGGGGGTTTGGTGGACGGGCTGCGCAACCTTCAGACTTGGTGGAAATACTAAAGACCACGACAGCGTCACTGCCTGAAGTGTTCATCTGCATCGATGCTTTAGATGAGTGTCGTCCGGGCGATCGGCGAAAGCTTCTTGAGTCGCTGCGCAAAATTGTACAGGCTTCGCCGACCACACGGGTATTCCTTAGTGGAAGACCTCACATTCGGGACGAAGTTGAGAGACATTTCGCCAGAGCAATCGTGATACCCGTCATCCCCACCGTTGGGGATATTGAGCTGTATCTGAAGCTGAGATTGAACCGAGATATCACACCAGACGCAATGGACGACAACTTGAGGGCTCAGATTATGGCAGTAATTCCAAGAAAAATTTCCCAAATGTTCGTATAAACAACCACTTCAACCAATCAACGCTGGGTCGGATGTTCGCTAATAGTAGGATACAGATTTCTACTCGTTTCCCTTAACATCGACGCGGTCCTGGAGGAGGTTACAATCTGCCAGAGAAAGAAGAAGCTCAACCAGATGATCCAAGGGAATAACCTCCGAGATGCGTACTCAGCAACCCTGGACCGAAAAGCACAGGGGGGGAGCAAGTCGAGACTTGGCATGGACATGCTAATGTGGCTGTCACATTCGGAGCGACCTCTGAATGCCAACGAGCTATGTCATGCCCTGGGGGTAGAAATCGGGTCTGCAGACCTAGATCCTCAGAATATTCCTGCGATAGAAACACTGTTGGGATGCTCTTTGGGGCTCGTAACAGTCGAAGCGTCCTCATACACTGCCCGTCTTGTCCACTAACTTACACTCTCCAAGAATATCTATCGGATAATACCAACCTGTTTCACAGCCCTCACGCGATGATTGCGGAAGTTTGTTTAACCTACCTCAACTTCCAGTCCGTCAGGGATCTTTCGCCTATCCTTCGTCAGTTCCCGACAACACTGTTGCTTGAATATGCCTCTTGTTACTGGGGAACTCATGCCGGAAAGGGAATCACGGAAAGTGTGAACACACTCGCACTGAGACTTCTGGATGAATTTGATAAGCATGTATCCTCCGGAATACTGTTGTCCCGCAGCTACGATAATTGGGTTGGCGAGGTTGGAGTGAGTGGCTCTACAGGGTTTACAGGGCTCCACTGCGCTGCATATTTTGGGATCATGGAGACAACAATTTCCCTATTAAAAGTGAAGAAATGTGATCTTGACGCAGCCGATGTGATTGGTAATACAGCAGTCTCGTGGGCTACTAGTGAAGGGCATGGATCCGTAGTGAAGACGCTTTTGGAACGCAAGGATATCACTCCCAGCACTGCGGATAAGGCCGGTCGAACACCTCTCTTCTGGGCCGAATATCGGAGGGACATTGTGCAGCTGTTTCTAGAATGGGCAGATGTCACTCCCGACACTGCGGGTAAAGACGGGAGAACACCTCTCTCGTGGGCAGCTGGAAATGGGGATGAGTGCATTGTGAAGAGGCTTTTGGCACGAGGAAATGTCACTCCTAACACTGTCGATGATCACGGTCGAACACCTCTCTCGTGGGCAGCCGGAAATGGGCAAGGGGATATTGTGGAGATGCTTTTGAAACGGGAGGACGTCACTCCCAACACTGCGGGTGAGGACGGTCGAACACCTCTCTCGTGGGCAGCTGAGCGTGGGCATTGGGGCGTTGTGGAGATGCTTTTGGAACGAGGGGGTATCACTCCCGACACGGCGGATCAGGGCGGTCGAACACCTCTCTCGTGGGCAGCTGAACGTGGGCATTGGGACATTGTGGAGATGCTTATGAAACGGAAGGATGTTATTCCCGACACTGCGGATAAAAACGGTCGAACACCTCTTTTGTTGGCAGCTAGAAATGGGCATGGGTGTACTGCAGGGGTGCTTCTGTTACGGGAGGATGTCACTTCTAACACTATAGATATAGGCGGTCGAACACCTCTCTCCTGGGCTGCTGGAAATGGGCACGGAGACATTGTGCAGGTCCTTTTAGAATGGGGAGATGCAATCCCCGGCACCGCCGATGAGGGTGGTAGGACACCTCTCTCGTGGGCGGCCAGAAATGGGCATAGGTATATTGTGGAGATGCTTCTGAAACTGAAGGATGCCGCTCCGGACATCATGGATAAAGGCCGCCAAACACCACTACCGTGGGCAGCAGCGAACGGGAACGAGGGCGTGGCGAAGGCGCTTTTAGAAGGGGAAGGCGTCACTCCGGACACCGCGGATCGAGGCGGCCGAGCACCCCTCTCGTGGGCGCAGGAACGCGGACACATTAGAGTGGTGGAAATGTTCCCAGAGAGGCGTCGGGCTGGGGAGGACATGGCGATGGTAGACCTTGCCGGCCGAGCACCACTTTTACAGACTTCCGAGAGGCAACGTGGGAGAGTTTTAAAGCGGAAGTTGGGAGATCAGAGTTCCGTCCCTCAGCCAGTGGGTAGCAATAACCCAGTAGACCTTTTCATCATAGTTAAGCCCTCTGAGTTATCTCACCGCCCTTCCAAAAGGATCCGGAGGTCTTGACATTCACAACAAAGGCTCCTCATCCAACGAGTGCCCCCGCTTGTAGTATAGGCTATGGCGGTACGGGGCCTAGCTCTCAGTTCACCCCTCCTAGCTCTCCTTTTGTCTTGCTCGTCTGTATTATTCTTTCTCGTCCTGGCTGTCCATACGAATCTTCGCATATCATATTATCTTCTCCTTTTCAAGAGCCGTATTGCACTTATACTATGTCGGGTTTGGCACGGTGCTTGATGAGTTTATTTTCTCTTTCTTCCTCTCTTCCTCATGGTTCACATTCCCGCTCCCATTTCGTTACATCTAATATTTTATCAGAACGGGCTCCGAAGGAGTACGGTTAGTGGTCTTTCCATGCTCTCAATTTCCGCTCGTGGGGGTATCAACTTAGTGTCAGTGATGGTTCCCCCTTCTTTTCCTTTTAGTTCTTTATCTATGTTCTTCATATTTTTAGAGGGAAAAAAAGAAAAATATTTCCCAGAATGTTGCCTTTCCCCTATTCTTTTCTTTTTTGATATCCACCCTTTCTGATTAGAATTAGCGTTATAGCGTTTAGTATAGCTTATCCTATAGTTAGGACACTATATGATACTAGATTTCTCACCCGGTTGAGGGTATTCCAAGCTCGGCTATCAAGTCGACCAGCTGACTTAACTCGAACAACCACCTCCCTCAAGTCAGGCGAGATTCAAGTTATGATACCGGTATTGCATAATATAGGGGGCCTAAATCCAACTCTACGTGCTGCCCGGCTAGTATATAGTGTAAGCTCTTCAAGACCTCGGTAAGATTGAAAACTATTTATTACACTCCCTCGTAGCTGGTGGGGGATTTTTAGCCCGTAACGCCCAGCGCCTGGGAATGTAGAGGTTTAGCAGAGAGCTACCTTTTGGGCTCGGTTGGGTCAAAGATATCTACTAATTCCATTTTTACTTTCTTCTTCTTCTTCTTTCATTTCCCCTTTCATCCCTTCATCCGACCCGGCTTGCTAGGCATACCTGGTTGGTGTTAGGCGTAGGGATTAAGGCAGGGGGAAGGGGAGAGATCCCGTTTTATTTGACTTATTAGACTCCAAGATGCTCCATTTCGATAAGTCATAATATAGAATAGACCGTTCGGTGAAAAGAAGAAGATACGCTGTACCGTTGTCGCAGCTAGAGGACGGAAAAAATAATTGGTAGAAAAAAGTCAATTGAAAATAAGGAATTTATAGTTTACGCGCCGGAGGACTTCCTGCATTTATTTCCATTTCTGCTCTCGCAAGAGCTCGCGCCCATATATCTAATCTAGTTCCATAAAGGCTTTATCAGCTGCCACTCAGCATATATCACACAGCCATTGTATATAACATGACAGTAATGCAATAGTTGACGACGAGGAGGGACTAATGGTAGTGAGAAAACAGAAGAGGATTTAAGGAGGAAATAATCATGAAGGAGCCAATCGCTATTCAGAGGAAGGGCCGGGTACCGGGGGGAAGGCCTTTAGACAGTGAAGGGTAAACTGATGGGATAGTCTAAGAGGAGGTTTAAGGTAAGTTAAGTCAGACAGATCAGGTGGGGGTGCTCTAGGATTTCGTCGATATCTATGTACAAGTTACAGGCATAAAGAACCCGAACATTTGAGTCCGAATTTTGTATGGGCGGTCAGACACGCCCAAACAATTTGCCATACAAACTCCTCATCCCTGTGTTCGGATTCTTTACGCCTGTAGCTTGTACTATGACAGGGAGGGCGGAGGTGAGGGGAGCAACCTAACAGCTCTTCTACGCCCACCGAGCAGAGCAAACTCGGGGGTGTTTCGCAGTTGAGATCTCGTATATCGGGGCTGATATAGGCTTGCTCTAATAGCAGTTTTGCCGCTCCCTCATGCCTGTTCTTCGCAGCCCATAAGAGCAGTGCTCGGCCAAATACGGGTCTACATTGCTGGGATTGGCATCCTTTAGTCTTAAATGGGACTTCACCACGACCTCACGCCGACTCTTGCGCCCACGAGGGCGGTGTTCCGCCACATTCCATTTCCACCATACCGGCCTTGGCATCCCCTCGGCATAATGGAATCTTTTCCCCATCCTCACGGGCGCCTACAGTAGCACAGGCGAGCGCTGTTCCACCCGTAGTACTTGTTGTGTTGATATCCCATTCCCCCGTCTCCAATAATATAGCGAGTATGATATCTCCACAATCCCAACAAATGCCGCCTGGTGGAGCTCAGCGATACGCTTAGGGCAACCCGCCCCCCACCCGCCCCCACTAAAACCTGGCCGCCAGCAACGCCTATCTGAATAGTAATGTAGAAGGAGCAACTGAGGGGGTATGTACTGTTTGAATTCAAATTATTCAATCAGAAGCACCAGTGCAACTGGGCTCACTCCCTCCACCCTCTCCCTCGGAGTCCCTCCCCATGCGCTTTTCCTGGTAGCTAGAAGCATATCCGACAAGGGGACTATCGACGGGGCTGAACCACGAGTTGGCGAAAGTTCCCGGACGCAATGAAAATTGAGTTGCCTTAGTAAACCCCCGCCATCACGGGTGTGGACTTTGGAATAGGCTTGGATCATTGACCGAATACTTTATAGACTAGGGTGGACAAGTATGCCGCTGAAAGAGGGTGCCTCAACCGTGATGAGTCCAAAATTGCATGCTAGAAGTGTTCGAATTGTAAGAATGTTGTCACGGTTTAAAGCTGGAAATTCCATCTCTAGTATTAAGGCCGGAATAGCCCGCCGGTGTGTAATAGCCGCTCCGAATCCAATACTCAACCAGGGCCCCCATCATGAGCCTATACCTACCCGCCTTCAGTGCTTTCAGTCGTGCCAGGGTTATCACGCATGCGTCCCCGAGATGATTGCCCTTGGTCATCTTTTGTCTTCTCTCAAAATAGTAATATCTCCCAGGATAGCGCCGATGTGTTGAAAAGGCAAGGAGGAATCTGCAAGCCATCATTATTAGCGAATATGAAATTATGCATCAGGTGGTAACTGTGGAGGCTCCTACACACATTTCGGAGATTCCTCAGGAATAATTCTCCGGATATCCGTCCTTAGAGCACCGGAAACAGCGTCACGCTCTATGTCCATCCGCAGCTTCTTCTCCGAATATCCTTTTATGTCGTGCGTCTTGGGACCAATGGGCGTTATAACACGGAGTGAAATATCCATATCTCCAGCCTCAGCTAGCGACCCCCTGTGACGAACCTTCGCACCCTCGGTGGCTCCTGCAGGATATCCTTCGGTAGCTTAAGAATTCACAGTAGATGCTTAGGACAACACTTATTCAAATTACTGATACAGATCAAAACCTGAGGTAATGTGACTACAGCCTGCCTCAACCTCTGCACCATATCCGGAAGTGGCAGACCTGGACCACCGACCAATTTTTCGCTTTTTGAAGAGTGTTTCGCACGTACTCCAGCATTTCCCCTCTAACCACCAGCTGTTTTAGGATGGCTCCCATGACTGTTTCTCGAGTAGTTGTCTGCTCCTGCTGGTCGTGGAAGTCGAAGCAGAATATTGTGATCGCAATGTCTTCCGCGCAAGGTCCATCGTACAGGCTACCGGCGACTAATGAACTAGCGGTATTGCTGGCCGTTCTTCCAGATGGGCTAGGCACTGACCGTGGATAAGTCTTCCTCACTCCTGTATTCTCGTAGCAAAACAAGACAACTCACCTTCACTTCTCCACTTCCGAATCCGTCTATTTCCAAAAGCCAATCCCTCGCACGGTCGATCCTGTTGTACGTACATTCTGATGATTGCGTCCAGTGGCCTGAGCCATCGCAGAGTTTCTGGGTTCTCATACCGGTAGTAATGTCCATTGCGATAAAGGTATAGTCTCTCATGGGGTCCGTGAAAAATGCCAGCGGAAGACGAACAAGCATCAGCAGAAGGTGTTTTTTTTAGTTTTTTTAGGAGAGACTGCCAGTGTGTGCCGATACGTCTGTGGAGCTGTTGCCTCATCGGCCCGAACCAAAATATGGCCCTAATGTACCGTATTATCTTGAATACAAGAGAATCGCGCTAAGAGGTTATGTTAAGGTTTAGACACCGCCTCACATCAGTATTGGGTATGTTATGATATGTTGCCGATGATTTTCTAAGACAGAAAATAGGGAGAAAATTTGGACCTCACGGTCCTCCCCTCTGTAAAGTGGGATGGCTGGAGAGAAGAAATAGGATAAAATCACGCAAAGAGATGTCTTAGCTTTAATATGACATCTTAGCGCGATTCTCTTGTATTCAAGATAATACGGTATTGCGTTGTTCGCTTGGCCTTGATAGCTAAGTTTAGTGTAAAGTGGCAAGGCTACTGTGATTGTGACATTTCAGTTTTAACCAACACGCCCATAATCGTGCCAAGGTGGCGTCCACCACCCCCTGTCGCTCGCAAACTCGGAACCAGGAGAACTCCAGAGGGGTGCCCGCCAGCTCAACGATAATTTCATGCTCAGGGATAATTTTTTTCTTCAGGATAATTTGATACTCAACCATCAGCTTTTATAACTGGAATTTCATACTTATAAATGAATTTATACAATAATAATTCCATTCTTAAGAGTAAACCATTATTTGAGAAGAAACCGCAAGAAGGTGGTGAAGGCTTTATGTGTGGAAGTTTGAAGAGAAGAACACAAGTGCTGCTCTGTGAAGTACTATAGTCGCACCTCGTTATAACGAAAGCCAAGAGTTCAGATGTTTCTTTTCGTTATAACAAGATTCCATTACAGCGAATAATTCGGGAATGCCAAAGAATGTTAGTAAGCCAAGAGGGAAGAAGAAAGGTACTAGAAATGCAGTAATATGTGTAGAGGAGACGGGAAACAGGACAGAAGCCCAAAAATAAGCCCGGAAGGGCAAAGGAAAAGAGTGTGTATTTCAGACCAGGGCTTGAATGTGGAGGAGACTCTGGGAAGCAAAAGTGCGGATGAGGGGGAGAGCAGCTTTCAGATCATTTGACCAGCCCGGGCTCTTACTTGTATCCACATCTACTTGAGCAGCCGGATTGAAGCTGGACACTCTGTATGGGTATTGCCACCCTAAGTGTCCTGCTTCAATTCGGCCGCGCTAGTAGAGAACTCTTAAGACCGTAATCTCAATCCTTCCCAGTATGATCACAGCAGCGGGTTCAGTTAGGCCTATGCTAGTGGAAACCTGCTTCTTTAGTCAGCATGTTTTTCCTTATAGCGAGACAAGTTTATATGTTGACAGGGGGGGTAAAATCCAAAATTTCCTTACAGATTCGTTATACTCGTAGAGTATTCTCCACTATGTATTTCATTATAGCGAGAAAGTTTGTATGGGGTTTTTGAGCTCACAGACAGTGGTTTCATAATAGCAAATTTTTCAGTACAGAGAGGTTCCTTACAACGAGGTGCGACTGTAGATTGCTGCCGGTTCATTATCACCAACGGGCACGGAATTATTGCTACCTCAGGCTTGTTATTATGAATTAAATTATTTTTTTGCTAGTTTAATCTTAAGAATGTAATTGTTATTGTATAAATTTATTTATAAGTATGAAATTCTAGTTATAAAAGCTCATTGTTGAGCATCAAATTATCCTGAAGAAAAAAATTATCGTTGAACATGAAATTATCGTTGAGCTGGCGGGCACCCCTCTAGAGTGCCCCCGGTTGCGAGTGTGGGAGGGACCCAGGGGTTGTGGCAGCTAGCGACAGCCTTGTCACGATTAGTGGGGTTGTCCGATAGGAAGTATGATACCGTGTACTCGAGTACGAGTACAAGTACCGTACAAATTTCAGCTTTGAAAACACACTTGCAAATATTATCGGTTGCCAGATGCTGACTGGTCTCTGTATGTCGCAGCGGGCACCACTGGTCGGCAGGTGTTCTTCAGGGCCATCGAAATAATGGCGCTTGTATCGGAGATGGCAATTCGAGTTGCCTCTTCTGGCTTAAAACCCACGTTCAGTAAAGTTCTCATACGCACAATACTGAATCACACACCTCTCAGTAGAGCTTATGTTTCATGAGCGAAACTCGAGTACTGTAACTTACCCACACTTTCTCGTGACACACTGTTGCCTTACAACTTATACCGGTATAGACTAATGCCTTCGGTGAGCTTGGCCACTCCCTAGCTACCTTCTTTCTGCGGGTCTTTCCTTGGTGCAGAAGTGGATAGCGCCACCAAAGAAACAAGCCAGTTCGCTCCTGCTTTCTCGGGCACTGGAAGGCTTATAAGCCCGTTAACCCCCCGCTAACCCCCCGCTAACCCCCCTGAATTATCGCGGAGCCGCATCCTCAGCCAAGCGAAGCATCCGCAAAATCCATCATGGAACGAACGACAAAGACGCAATCGTTTGGTTCACATAATACCAACTGTGGGAACCTAACAAATAGCAACAATATGACAATCACTCTGGGCAAAACAGACGACGAAGACAACCAGATTAAGCAATGGCTCTCGCCACTAGAGCCTCGGCACCGACATCGAAGTGTGCAAGCCAACCGCCTGGATGGTGTGGGGGGTTGGCTCTTGGAAACGAACGAGTTTCAAGAGTGGAGTGGCATGCAACAGGTGCCGAAGCAGTCTGTTTTATTCTGCTACGGTGATCCGGGTGTGGGGAAGACACATATCAGGTTAGCGGGAAAGCTCTCAAACAAGTGGATATCACTGACGGCTAGCGATAATAGCTCCTTGGTTATTGACTGGTTGTGCGATCAGGCTCGCAACAAAGATATTGTTGTCGCAGGCCTATACTGCGACTACCTTGCCCAGGAGGAGCAGTCCACGACGAACATGTTGGGCGCAATCCTCAAGCAGCTTTTAGAGAGAGATGGAATCCCAGACCACGTGCGGCAGGCTTTTCGGAAGGAGAAAGGGGGGTTTGGCGGGCGGGCTGTGCGACTTTCAGACTTGGTGGAAATGCTGAAGGCGACGATCGCACTGCTACCGGAAGTGTTCATCTGTATCGATGGCTTGGATGAGTGTGTTCCGGACAATCGACGAGAGCTTCTTGAGTTACTGCAAGACATAGTACAGACTTGGCCGATCGCACGGGTATTCCTTAGTGGAAGACCTCACATCCAGGACGAGATTAAGAGATCCATCACTGGGGCGATCATGATACCCGTCATTCCCACCATTGAGGATATTAAGAGATATCTCAAGATGAGATTAGATAGGGATACCACACCCAACGCAATGGACGATGATTTGAGGGCTGAGATTATGAGAATAATTCCAGGAAAAATTTCCCAAATGTCGGTATAAACAGTCGCTTTAGACAATCCAGACCTTGTTAGATATCTGCTAACAACACAATATAGATTTCTTCTTGTTTCTCTTAACATTGGCGCCATCCTAGAGGAGGTTACGATCTACCAGAGAGAGCAGAAGCTCAACGAGATGATCCAAGGGAATGGCCTTCGTGATGCGTACTCGACAACCCTGGCACGAATAAAGGCGCAGGGGGGGAGCAAGTCGAGACTTGGCATGGACATGCTAATGTGGCTATCACATTCGGAGCGACCCTTAAAGGCCTCCGATCTATGCCAGGCTCTAGGGGTAGAAATCGGGTCCACAGACCTGAATTCTCAGAATATCCCTGCAATAGAAATACTTCTGGGGTGCTCTTTGGGGCTTGTAATAGTTGAAGCGTCCTCGCACACCGTCCGTCTTGTCCATTACACTCTTCAAGAGTATCTATCCAATAATATCAACCTGTTTCACAGCCCTCATGCGATGATTGCCGAGGTTTGTTTAACATTCCTCAACTTCCAGTGTATCGGGAGCCTTTCGCCTACCCTTCGTCGACCCCATGCAGCAACACCATTCCTTGAATATGCCTCATGTTCCTGGGGAACACATGCCAGAAGGGAAACCACGGAAAGTGTGAACACACTCGCACTGAGACTTCTCGATGGATTCGATAAGCATGTATCCTCTACGATACTCTTATCCAGCAGCCACCATAACTGGGACAGAGAACTTAACCGGTATAATTCTACAGGGTTCACAGGACTCCACTGCGCTGCATATCTTGGGATCGTAGGGATAGCACTATCTTTAATAGAGACGGAGAAATGGGACCTCAATGCAACTGATGTGGCGGGTAATACTGCAATCTTGTGGGCTGCTAGAAAAGGGCATCGGGCCATGGTGAAGATGCTTTTAGAACAGGCGGATGTCAATCCCAACACTGCAGGTGGATTCGATGAAACACCTCTCGCGTGCGCAGCTCAAAATGGGCATGGGGACATTGTGGAGATGCTTTTGAAACGGGCGGATGTCAATCCCAACACTACGGATAGGTACGGTCGAACACCTCTCTCGTGGGCAGTTCGAAATGGGCATGGGGACATTGTGGAGATGCTTTTGAAGCGGGAGGACGTCACTCCCAACACTACGGATAGGGACGATCGAACACCTCTATCGTGCGCAGCTGGGGATGGGCATGGAGGCGTTGTGGAGATGCTTTTGAAATGGGAGGACGTCACTCCCAACACTACGGATAGGGACGGTCGAACACCTCTCTCGTGGGCAGCTGGGGGTGGGCATGGGGACATTGTGGAGATGCTTTTGAAACGGGAGGACGTCACTCCCAACACTGCGGATGGGGACGGTCGAACACCTCTCTCGTGGGCAGCTCGAAATGGGTGTGGGGACATTGTGGAGATGCTTTTGAAACGGGAGGACGTCACTCCCAACACTGCGGATATCAACGCTCGAACACCTCTCTCGTGGGCAGCTGAGAAGGGGTATTGGGGCATTGTGGAGGTGCTTTTGAAACGGGAGAATATCACCCCCGACACTGTGGATAAACATGGTCGATCGCCTCTCTTGTGGGCAGCTTACAATGGGCATGGGGACATTGTGGAGATGCTTTTGAAACGGGAGGACGTCACTCCCAACACTGTGGATAAGGAGGGTCGAACGCCTCTATCGTGGGCAGCTCGAAATGGGTGTGGGGACATTGTGGAGATGCTTTTGAAACGGGAGGACGTCACTCCCAACACTGCGGGTGAGGACGGTCGAACACCGCTCTTATGGGCAGCTGAAAGTGGGCATTGGGACATTGTGGAGATGCTTTTGAAACGGGGGGATGTCACTCCCGGCACGGCCGGTCAGGACGGTCGAACACCTCTCTCGTGGGCAGCTGAAGGTGGGCATGGGGGAGTTGTGGAGATGCTTTTGAAACGGGGGGATGTGACTTCCGACACGGCGGATAAAGGGGGTCGAACACCTCTCTCGTGGGCAGCTGAGAAGGGGTATTGGGGAATTGTGGAGATGGTGTTGAAACGGGAGAATACCACCCCCGACACTGTGGATAAATATGGTCGATCGCCTCTCTGGTGGGCAGCTCAAAATGGGCATGAGGGCATTGTGGAGATGCTTTTGCAACGGGAGGGTGCCACTCCCAACACTGTGGATAAAGACGGTCAAACACCTCTCCTGTTGGCAGCCAAAAACAGGCATGGCCATATTGTGCAGTTGCTTTTGGAACGGGAGGATATCGCCCCCGACACTCCAGATAAAGATGGTCGAACACCTCTCTTGTGGGCAGCTCAAAACGGGCATGAGCACATTGTGAAGATGCTTTTGAAACGAGAGGATGTCACCCCCGGCACTGCGGATAAAGCTGGTAAAACACCTTTCTCGCTGGCAGCTCAGAATGGGCATGACTACATTATGAAGATGCTTTTGGAACGGAAGGATTTCACTCCCGGTGGGGCACCCCTCTCGTGGATATCTAGCAGATATCCGAGAATTGCTAGGATGCTTTCAGAACGGGAGGATGTCACTCCCAGCACTGCAGACAACGGTGGTCGAATTCCTCCCCCCTGGGCTGAGGAACACGCAGACGCTGGAGGGGTGGGGACGCTCCCAGGACGGTGTAACGTTATCCAGGACAAGGTGATGACAGACCCTATCAGCCAAACAGAATTTCCATCGACTTCCAAGAAGCAACACGGGAGAGCTGTAGAGCGGCGGCTGGCGGATCGAGGTTCTATTCCTCAGTCGGCGGATAGCGGTAGCTCAACAGACCTCCCCCCAGCTGTCTCCTCCGAGACATCCGGCGCCCTTCTAAAAGGATTCGGAGGTCCCGACATTCACTGCAATAGCCCCCCACCCTCCGAACCCTCTCATCCGCAGTATTACGCTCTCATTTTGGCCTTTTTATGTCTATCGCTTCATCTGACCCTAAGCATCCTCCTATCCATCTTAGTGTATTATATTCTCTTCTCCTTTTACCTCGAGAACCGTATAGCGTAGTGTTTATAAAACACCAGCCTCTGCTCGGCGTTCGATGACTTTGTTTTCTCTGTTTCCTCCTTCCTACCCCCTTCTCGTTTCAGGTTTCCGCTCCAGTTTCGTTACGTCCGATATTCATGAGAATCGGCTTCGTACCAGCAAAGCCGATGGCCTTTTCATGCCCTAACAATTTTAGTTTACAGAGTCTTAATGTAGCGTTGATCGTTATCCCTGTTTCCTTACTTGTCTCTTTGGCTCTTTGTCTGTATTCTTCATATCTTGTGGAGGAAAAGAGGGAAATCTCGTTCCAGAACATGTTTTTTTGTGCCTGCTTTTCCTTTTTGGTATAAACCCTTTCCAGTTAGAATTGGCTTTGGTGGGCTTTGTATAGTTTTATATGGCTTGGACTGTAGTTAGAATACCCTAGAACAATTGGTTTCTTAGCTAGCCAATGGCATTCCAGGCATAAGTTATTGAAATGACCAGCTTAGCTTAATCCGGATACCCACTCGCCTCCATTCAAGCCAGATTAACCTTATGATACCGGTAGAGTAAGACATAAACCCCTAAATCCAACTCAACTTATTGCACAGTGGAGTGTATGGTGATGGCCCTTCGAGACTTCAATGAAGTTGAAAACGATCTGCTCATTTTGTAGATTGTCAGAGATATTTACCCCTCCGAACCCAACTCATGGAAATGTGGACATCTGGCAGAAAGGTTCCTTTGTGTTTTTAATTAAGTTAAAGATATTTGTTAATTATGGTTTTGCTCTTTTTTTAATTCCTCCTTCAATCCTTCGATTCCCCCCTGCTTGCTGGGGACACCTTGTTCATGATGAGGGTAGGGGTCAGAGCAGAAGGGAAAAAACGACCTAATTAGATTAGCTGACTTATTAGGCCCTAGGAACCTCATTCCGATAGGTCAGAGTAGAGTAGACGAGTCGTCTAATGGAACGAGATAATCGGCGTTGCAATTAAAGGTGAGACGGGAAAAGTTAAAATTGACAATTTGACAATGGGAGAATACAAAGGGGAAAGTATAGATTCTACCCCATAGGCCACCAAGGCACTCTCTGCATTATCTTCAATTCCAGCTCTTATACGAATCCACACCCATATATCTAATCCAGACCTATGAATGGTTTGTCTACACCCATTCCGCATGCATAATACAGTAATCTCCACTAGTGTAATAGCAATGAAATTGTTGGTAAGCATGGCTAATGGCAGGGAGAGGGGATAAAAGGGGGGGTTAATGAGGAAATGATAATGAAGGAGCCAATCGCTATGCCGAGGAGGGGTCAAGCATTGGGGGGGGGGGGTAGAATTTTCGGCAGTGGAAAGTAAACTAACGAAATAGGCCGAGGGGAGATTTGAAGTATCATAAGTCAGACAGATCAGGGGATGGGTACTCCGGGATTGCGTCAATATCTTGATACGAGGACGGGAAGAGAGGGTTTAGGTGCGGAGAGAAACTCCACAACACTTGTGCCGGACAAAGCTAAATCAAGGGCCGTTTCCCTGCCAAGGTCTGGTATTTCGAGTTTGACGTCGTCTTGTTTTAGTATTACAGTCACCCGTCAAAAGTCTTCGCGAATGGCTGACTAAGCAACACTGTAGAAAATCTTCGGCTCTGATCACGGTCGCGTGGATTGTATAGTATCCACCGTGAATTCACAGCCATGCCTACCAAACCAAAAACCCAGTGAAGAGAAATGTCAGAAGTACTTAAAGGCATGATAATTGCCTTCTTTTGGTGCTTTCATAATTATTCTTTTGTTGCAAGACTAGTAAAGCGATCAGAGAGTACTCGTACAGTACGGAAATTTCTAAAGCGAGCATCAGAACAAGGTCATATTCAGAACCTGCCTCACTCCGGATGACCCTCAAAACTCACTCGGTGTGATAAAAGCTTCATTAAGCGTCCTTCGAAGAAGGATCGGTTCCAATCAAAGGAGTATTCCAGTAGGCCTAATTGTGAATGTGCTAATTGGGTAACTTCGCCGCAATGTCAACCCGCAAGCGCTACCTGCGTAGTCAGAACCTTCGGAAATGGCTAGCCAAGCACCGAGTCAATAGTGATAGTGATAGCATTCCTTCAAGTTGCAAGGCTTTGGCAGGGTCATGGTTTGTATCTGATTATGTAATTAAGCTTGGCATTCAGAACGGGATCGCGAACACTTTTGACGGGTGACTGTAGCTCCACTCCTCCCTTACGTCTGCCCTCAACAGCCTACGAGAGTGATGTTTGGCCAGATATAGTGTCTGCAGTGTTAGGATTGGGATCCTCTCTTCCCAAGAGGAATATTGCCACGCCCTCATGCCCACCCTCTACAACCTGCGGGAGTGGGGTTCTGCTATACTCGATCTCAGTTGTATCGGCCTTAGCATCCCTCCGCTATAATGAAATCTTTACCCCATCCCCGTGGAGTCCTACGGCCCACGCAAGAGCCGTTCTACCTGTAGTACCAGTTGTGTAAATATCCTATTCCTTCATAGCCAAGAATGTAGCAACTATCTCTGCAATCCCAAGAAATTCCGCTCGATGCAGCCCAGCAATGCGCTCGGGGCCACCCCCCCACCAAAACCCGGCTGCCAGCAACGTCTATACTCATGTTAATGTGGGGGGAGCAACTGAGAGGGTATGTACTGTTCGAATTCGAATTATTTAATCAGGATCCCCAGTGCTAGCGGGCTCACTCTTTCCATCCCCTCCCTCCTCATGCGCTTTCACTAATAGCTAGAAGCATATCTAGCAAAGGAACTATCGACGGGGCTGGGCCACGAGTTGGCGAAAGTTCCCGGACGCAATGAAAATTGAGTTGGGTTAGTAAACCTTCACCATCACGAGTGCGGACTTTTGGAATAGGCTTGGATTATTGACCGAATACTCTTATAGACTGGGATGGACAAGCAGGGCGGTGAAAGAGGGTGCCTCTGCCGTGATATGCCTAAAATTTCATGATAGAAGTGTTCGAATCGTAGGAATATTGTCACGGTTTAAAGCTGGAAACTCCGTCTCTACTATTAAGGCCGGGGTGGCCCGCCGGTGTGTGGTAGCCGCTCCGAGTCCAATACTCAACCAGGACCCCCATATTGAGTCCATACCTACCCGCCTACCCGCCTTCAGTGCCTTCAGTCGTGCCAGGGTTATCACGCATGCATCCCCGAAATGACTGCCCTTGGTCACCTCGCTCAGCTTCTGTCTTCTCTCAAGATGGTAATCTCTCCCAGGGCAGCGTCGGTGTGTTGCGAAGCGAAGAGGAGTTTGCAAACGATCATTATTGGTCAATATAAAATCATGCATCGAGTGGGAACTGTGGAGGCTCCTGCACACATTTCGGAGATTCTTCAGGGATAATTCACCGGATATCCGCCCTTAGAGCATCGGAAGCAGCGTCATGCCCTGTGTCCATCCCCAACTCCTCCGAATATTTTTTATGTTGTGGGTCTTGGGACTGACGGGCGTCACAACACGGGTGGTGAAATAACCATAACTCCGGCCTCAACTAGCGACCCCCTGTGACAAATCTTTGGCGCCCTTAGTGACTCCTGCACGATATCCTTCAGTGGTTCAAGAAGTCAAAGTAGATACTTAGGATAACACTTATTCAAATCACTGATATAGATAAAAACCTGAGGTAATGTGACAACAGCCTGCCTCAACCTCTGCATCATATCCGGAAGTGGCAGACTTAGACCACCGACCAATTTTTCGCTTTTTTAAATGTGTTCCGCGCACTTCCCCTCTAACCACTAGCTGCTTTTGGCTCCCATAATGCTGTTTCTCGAGTAGTGGTCTGCTCCTGCTGGTCATGGAAGCCGTAGCAGAATATTGTGATCGTAATGTCTTCAGCGCAAGGTCCATCGGGCTACCGGCGACTAATGAACTAGCGGTATTGCTGGTCGTCGACAAAATTTCCTGATTCTTCCAGATAGGCTGGGCACTTACCATAGATATGTCTTCCTCACTCCTGTATTCTCGTAGCAAAACAAGACAACCGGTCTTCACTTCGCCACTTCGGAAACCAGTTTGTTCCCAAAAGTCAATCCCTTGCACGATCCGATCCTGTCGTACTTACCGTACATTCTGACGCCTGCGTTCAGCGGCTAGAGCCATCATAGAATTTCTGGGTTCTCATCCTGGTAGCCATGTTCACCGTGATAAAGGTACAGTCTCTCATGGGATGGTGACGAATATCAGCGGGTGACAAACAGGTATCAGCAGCAGGTATTATTTTTTTGTTACACTACTTTGACGAATTGTAATTTTTGCTTTCCAAATACCCCTGTTCGTCACCAGTGTTCCCAAGCGGCCGGTCCGGACCATGGGTCGGCAGTCCGGTCAGTCCGGCCATGGTTTTGAGAAGCCTGGGTCAGTCCGGCTTAAATTATCAACGGCCGCCAAAGCCTGCAGGCACCCAGGCAACCGCCGGGTCGAGAGGATAGGCGACCGCCAGATGCCCAGGCAAAGCCGCCAGATGCCTTGACAACGAGTGTTGCTCGTGTAAAACTCAACACTGATTGGCTGAGCTGTTCGCTTATGACATTTTAAATTGAACTACATAAATTAACAGACAGATACCCGGCCATTCATAGATATTTGCGAAAGCTGGCTGCTCCCACCCCGATTAGAACAATAAATGCTACACGGTGTGTGTGCTTTTAGATCATCTTAAAGTCAATCAATGTCGCCAGCTTATTCATATATCCAATATCTAGTTCTTGTGTTCGCGTCTTTGACCGTTGCGCATTTATTCGGACACCCCACGATAGCCCTCCGAAAAGTTTTGCCTCTGGATGTAAAGTTTCTAGCCGAGTGATCACATATTTCAAATGTTGAAACACTGGAAGTCACGTGTATCAGCCCTAACCTTAATCCGCAGAAAGCCATTTCTGCAGATTAAGGTTAGGGTTAAAAACCTGAGGCCTGCAGGTCACCCAGGCCGGGCCCGGCTTTTTTTTTTGGAAAGCTGGTTTCCCATAGTCTAGCCTGGCTGTCTCTGAAAAAGCCTGGGTCAGTCCGGCCGTACCCAAAGCCGGACGGACTGGCCGGTTGGGAACACTGTTCGTCACCCGCTGATACCGTACGGTATTCGTCATGGCCCCATGAGAGACTGTCGGTGTGCGCTCATAAGTCTGTGGAGCTGTCACCTCAGCGACTTGAGCCAAGATCTGGCCTTACCGTAGTTTAATGCCTTGTTCGCTTAACCTCGATACCTACCGCAAGGCTACTGTGATTGTGACATTTCAATCCTGACTCTCGGGAAAGCGGGAAGCTGGATGGGGAGTTTTAGCCGACGCGCGCGTATGGTAGTGGGGTTGTCCGATAGGAAGTGTGATACCGTGTGCAAATTTCAGCTTTGAAAACACACTTGCAAATGTTATCGGTTGCCTGATGCACTGGTCTCTCTATGCTACAGTGGCAGGTGTTCTTCAGGGCCATCGAAATAATGGCGCTTGTGTCGGAGGTGGCAATTCGTGTTGATTCTTCTGGCTTAAAACCCACGCTCAGTAGAGCTCTGATACGCACAATACTGAATCACACAACTACCGTAAGTACTCGAATAGAAGAGAAATGTGCTAGGACGTTGGAATTCCCCTTCTCAGCTTAGCGAGGGGGAAAACACCGCAAACTCGGCCCAGAGTCGAGCCGAACAAAAAGAATATGCATAGCGCCTTACTAGGAGAGGCAACTGCAACGTCCTAGCACATTTCTCTTCTATTTGAGTACTTACGGTAGTCGAGTACTGGTGGATCCTATAGATATTTATTAGTGAAACTCGCGTACTGCACCCACACTTGTTCGTGATACACTGTTGCCTTACAACTTATATAATGACTTCGGTGAGCTTGGCAACTCCCTAGCTACCTTCTTTCTGCGGGTCTTTCCTTGGTGCAGAAGTGGATAGCACCACCAAAGAAACAAGCCAATTCGCTCCTGCTTTCTCGAGCAGTGGAAGGCTTATAAGCACGTTAACCCCCCCCCTAACCCCCCTGAATTATCACGGAGCCGCATCCTTAGCCAAGCGAAGCATCCACAAAATCCACCATGGAAGGAACGACAAAGATGCAATCGTTTGGTTCACATAATACCAACTGTGGGAACCTAACGAATAGTAACAATATGACTATCACTCTGAACAAAGCAGACGACGAAGATAACCAGATTAAGAAATGGCTCTCTCCACTAGAGCCTCGGCACCGGCATCGAAGTGTGCAAGCCAACCGCCTGGATGGTGTGGGGGGTTGGCTCTTGGAAACTAACGAGTTTCAAGAGTGGAGTGGCATGCAACAGGTGCCGAAGCAGGCTGTTTTATTCTGCTACGGTGATCCGGGTGTGGGGAAGACACATATCAGGTTAGCGGGAAAGCCCTCAAACAAGTGGATATCACTGACAGCCATCAATAATAGCTCCTTGGTTATTGACTGGTTGTGCGATCAAGCTCGCAACAAAGATATTGTTGTCGCAGGCCTATACTGCGACTACCTTGCTCAGGAGGAGCAGTCCACGACGAACATGTTGGGCGCAATCCTCAAGCAGCTTTTAGAGAGAGATGGAATCCCAGACCACGTGCGGCAGGCTTTTCGGAACGAGAAAGGGGGGTTTGGCGGGCGGGCTGTGCGACTTTCAGACTTGGTGGAAATACTGAAGGCGACGATCGCATTGCTGCCGGAAGTGTTCATCTGTATCGATGGCTTGGATGAGTGTGTTCCGGACAATCGACGAGAGCTTCTTGAGTCACTGCAAGACATAGTACAGGCTTCGCCGACCACACGGGTGTTCCTTAGTGGAAGACCTCACATCCAGGACGAGGTTAAGAAGTCCATCACTGGGGCTATCACGATAGCCGTCATTCCTACCATCAAGGATATTGAGATATATCTCAAGATGAGATTAGATAGGGATACCACACCCAACGCAATGGACGATGATTTGAGGGCTGAGATTATGAGAATAATTCCAGGAAAAATTTCCCAAATGTCGGTATAGACAGCCGCTTTAGACAATCCAAGCCTCGTTAGATATCCGCTGACAACAGAACGTAGATTTCTTCTTGTTTCTCTTAACATTGGCGCTATCCTCGAGGAGGTTACGATCTACCAGAGAAAGCAGAAGCTCAACCAGATGATCCAAGGGAATGGCCTTCGTGATGCGTACTCGACAACCCTGGCACGAATAAAAGCACAGGGGGGGAGCAAGTCGAGACTTGGCATGGACATGCTAATGTGGCTATCACATTCGGAGCGACCCTTAAAGACCTCCGATCTATGCCAGGCCCTAGGGGTAGAAATCGGATCCACAGACCTGAATTCTCAGAATATCCCTGCAATAGAAACACTGCTGGGATGCTCTTTGGGGCTTGTAATAGTTGAAGCGTCCTCGCACACCGTCCGTCTTGTCCACTATACTCTTCAAGAGTATCTATCCAATAATATCAACCTGTTTCGCAGCCCTCACGCGATGATTGCCGAGGTTTGTTTAACATTCCTCAACTTCCAGTGTATCAGGGATCTTCCGTCTACCCTTCGTCGATACCCGCCAGCAACACCATTCCTTAAATATGCCTCATGTTCCTGGGGAACACATGCCAGAAGGGAAACCACGGAAAGTGTGAACACACTCGCACTGAGACTTTTCGATGGATTCGATAAGCATGTATCCTCTATGATACTCTTATCCAGCACCCACCATAACTGGGACAGGGAACTTAAGCGGAGTAATCCTACAGGGTTTACAGGATTCCACTGCACTGCATATCTTGGGATCGTAGAGATAGCACTATCTTTAATAGAGACCAAAAAATGGGACCTCAATGCAACTGATGTGGCGGGTAATACTGCAATCTGGTGGGCTGCTGCAAGAGGGCATCGGGCCATGGTGAAGATGCTTTTAGAACAGGGGGATGTCAACCCCAACGCTACAGGTAGAGCTGGTAAAACACCTCTCGTGTGTGCAGCTCAGGGTGGGCATGGGGACATTGTGGAGATGCTTTTGAAGCGGGAGGACGTCACTCCCAATACTGCGGATGGGGACGGTCAAACACCTCTCTCCTGGGCAGCTCGACTTGGGCGTGGGGGCATTGTGGAGATGCTTTTGAAGCGGGAGGACGTCACTCCCAATCCTGTGAGTGGGGACGGTCGAACACCTCTCTTGTGGGCAGCTAACCGTGGGCACGGGGACATTGTGGAGATGCTTTTGAAGTGGAAAGACGCCACTCCCAATACTGTGGATGGGGACGGTCAAACACCTCTATTGTGGGCAGCTCAAAATGGGCATGGGGGCATTGTGGAAATGCTTTTGAAACGGAAGGACGTCACTCCCAACACTGCGGATAAGAACGGTCGAACATCTCTCTCCTGGGCAGCTGAAAAAGGGCATGGGGGCATTGTGGAGGTGCTTTTGAAACGGAAAGACGTCACTCCCAACACTGCGGATAAGAACGGTCGAACATCTCTCTCCTGGGCAGCTGAAAAAGGGCATGGGGGCGTTGTGGAGGTGCTTTTGAAACGGAAAGACGTCACTCCCAACACCGCGGATAAGAACGGTCGAACACCCCTCTCCTGGGCAGCTGAAAAAGGGCATGGGGAAATTGTGGAGATGCTTTCAAAAAGGGGAGATGTCACTCCCGACACAGCGGATAAATGGGGTCGAACACCTCTCTTGTGGGCAGCTAAAAGTGGGGACGGGGGCGTTGTGGGGATGCTTTTACAGCGTGAGGGCGTCACCCCCAACACTGCGGATCGAGACGGCCGAACACCTCTCTGGTGGGTAGCTGGAGAGGGGTATTGGGGAATTGCGGAGATGCTTCTGAAACGGAAGGATGTCGCTCCCCACACTGTAGATAAAGAGGGCCTCTCACCTCTCTCACGGGCAGCTCGAAATGGGTATTGGGGTATTACAGAGATGCTTTTGAAACGGGAGGGCATCACGCCCGACACTGCCGACGAGAACGGTCGAACACCTCTCTGGTGGGCAGTTCAAAATAGGCATGAGTGCATTGTGAAGATGCTGTTGAAACGGAAGGATGTCACTCCCAACACTGTGGATACGGACGGTCGAACACCTCTCTTGTTGGCAGCTAAAAATGGGCATGAGTACATTGTGAAGATGCTTTTGAAACGGAAGGATGTCACTCCCAACACTGTGGATAAGGACGGTCGAACACCTCTATCGTGGGCAGCTCAAAATGGGCATGAGTGCATTGTGAAGATGCTTTTGAAACGGAAGGATGTCACTCCCGGCACTGCGGATAAAGACGGTAACACACCCCTCTCGCTGGCAGCTCACAATGGGCATGAGTACATTGTGAAGATGCTTTCGGAACGGAAAGATTTCACTCCCGGTCGAACCCCCCTCTCTGGGATATCTAACAAATATCCGGGCATTGTGAGGATGCTTTCGGAACGGGAGGATATTACTCCCGGTACCGTAGACAACGACGGTCGAAAACCTCCCCCCTGGGCTGAGGAATGCGGACACGCCAGAGTGGTGGGGATGCTCCCAGAACGGTGTGACGCTACCCAGGACAAGGTGACAGACCTTATCAGCCAAACAGCACCTACCGGTACACTGACTTCCAAGAAGCAACATTGGAGAGCCGTAAAGCCGCGATTTGTAGATCAAGGTTCTGTTCCTCAGTCGGCGGATACCAGTAGCTCGACAGATCTCCCAGTTGTCTCCTCCAAGCCATCCGGCCCCGTTCAAAAAAGATTCAGAGGTTCCGACATTCAGAGTAAATACTCCCCACCCGACGAACCCTCTTGCCCACAGTATTGCGCTGCCCTTTTGGTCTTTTTGTGTCTATCACTTCATCTCACTCTTAGCATCCTCCTCCCCATCTTAGTGTATTATATTACCTCCTCCTTTTGCCTCGAGAACAAGATAGCGTAGTGTTTATAAAACACCAGCATCTACTCGGCGTTTGATGGCTTTGTTTTCTCTCTTTCTTCCTTCCTTTCTCCCTTCTCCTTGTTGCAGGTTCCCGCTCCCATTTCGTTACATCTAATATTCATGAGAACCAGCTTCGTACCAACAAAGCAGGTCGCCTTTTCGTGCCATAGCGGTATCAGTTTACAGAGTCCTAATGTAGCGTTGACCATTATCCCTGCTGCCTTACCTCTTGTCTCTTCGGTTCTTTGTCTATATTCTTCATATCTTGTGGAGGAAAAAAAGGGAGATCTTGTTCCAGCACCTGGTACTTTATCCGTGTTTTTCCCTTGTCCCTTTTCTTTTTTGGTATAGACCCTTTCCGGTTAGGATTGACTTTGGTGGGTTTTGTAGAGTTTAGTATGGCTTGTACTGTAGTTAGAAAACCGTAGAATAATTGATTTCTTACCTGGCTGATGGCATTCCAGGCGTAACCTATTGAGATGACCAGCCGGCTTAACCCGAATACCCCACCCGCCTCCAGCCAAGCCAGATAAATTTATGACACCGGTAGAAGACATAAAACCCCTAAATCCCACTCAACTTAATGCGCAGGGGAGAATTAGCGATGGCCCTGGAGACCTCGATGGAATCGAAAACGATCTGCTCATTTTGTAGATTGTCAGAGGTCATTACCCGGACGAACCCAACTCATGGAAATGTGGGCATCTAGCATAAAGGCTTCCTTTGTGTTTCTAATTATGATAAGTTAAAGATATTTGTTGATTCCGGTTTTTATCTCTATCTTTTTTTATAATTTTTCCTTTCATCCTTCAATTCCGTCCTCCTGCTTGCTGGGGACGCCTCGTTCTTGGCGGATATGGGGGTCAGTACAGGAGGAAAAAAGGATCTTATTTGTCATTAGATCCCAGGAGCCTCATTCCGATAGCTCAGAGTAGAGTAGGCGAGTCGTCTAATGGAAGGAGATAATCGGTGCTACCATTAGAGGTGAGACGGAAAAAAAGAGAAATTTGACACTTTGACAATAGGGAAATACAAAGAGGGAAGTAGAGATTCTACGCCATAGGCCGCTAGGGGACTCTCTGCATTATCTTCGATTCCCGCTCTTATACGAACTCATACCCATATATCTGATCTAGATCTGTGGAGAGTTTGTCCGCACCCACTCCGAATGTAAAATATAGTAATCGCCTCTAGTGTGATTAATGAAATTGTTGGTAAAAATGACTAATGGCAACGGGGGGGAGGTTCAAGGAGGAAATGATCGTGAAGGAGTCAATCTGCTGAGGATGGGTCAAGTATCGGGGGGGGCAGGACTTTCGGCAGTGGAAGGTAAACTAACGAAATAGGCCGAGGGGAGATTTGAAGTATCCTAGGTCAGACAGATCAGGGGATGGGTACTGTACTCCGGGATTGCGTCAATATCTAGATACTAGGACGAGGAGGGAGGGTTTAGGTGCGGAGGGAAACTCCACAACACTTGTGCCGGACACAAATAAACTGAGGGCCGTTTCCCTGCCGAGGTCTGGTATTTCGAGTTTGACGTCGTCTTGTTCTAATACCAGCTTTACTCCTCCTTTACGCCTGCCCCCAACATCCTACGAGAGTGATGTTTGGCCAGATATAGTGTCTGCAGTGTTAGGATTGATATCTTCTCTTCCCAAAAGGAACATTGCCACGCCCTCATGCCCACCCTCCGCAACCCGTGGGAGTGGTGTTCTGCAACATTCGATTTCCGTTTAACTCTATCGACCTTGACATCCCTCCGCTATAGTAGATTTTTTACCCATCCCCGCGAACTCCTATGGCAGCCCACGCGAGTGCCGTTCTGCCCGTAGTACCCGTTGTGTCAATATCCTATTCCTTCATCAACAAGAATGTGGCAACTACCTCCGCGATCCTAAGAAATCCCGCTCAATGGAGCCCTGCAATACTCTTAGGGTCGCCCCTCTTATCAAAACCCGGATACCGCGCGCATTTATCTGCATAGTAAGGTAGTAGGAGCAACTGAGAGGATATGTGCTGTTCGAAGTCAAATTACTCAATTAGCAGCCCCGCGGTAATTTAGAGAGACTCACACCCTCTATCCTCTCGCCTCTTAAGTGCTTTCTCCAGTATCTAGACCCATATCCGGCCAGGGAGACTGTCCATGGGGCTGAACTACTGTACGAATTCGTGAAAGTTCCCCGCACACTGAAAACTGAGTTGTGTTATCAAACCTTCAGCCATTGCGAGTGTGAGCTTTGGAATATGCCTAGAATATCGACTAAATACCCCTATAGACCCGGATGAGCGGGCCTAGCTGACCAGAAAAGTGCCTCGACTTCGATAGGTCCAAAATATCACCCCTGAAGTGTTTGAATTATAGGAATATTTTCACGATTCAAATCTGGAGATTCCATCTCTACTCCTAAGGTACGGCATAGCCCGCCAGTGCGTAATGGCCGCTCCGAGCCCGATGCCCACACCGGGTCCCTTCGTCATCTCGTTCGACTTCTGCCCTCTCTTAGAATGGTAATATCTCCCAGGGCAGTGTCTAAGTACAGCGAAACAGGAAGGAAGGAATCTACACACCATCATTAATCAATATAAAATCATGCATGGAATGGGAACTGCAGATGCCCCTTATCCGAGATTCTCTAGGGAATAGTTCTCCGGATATCCGCCTGTAAAGCATCGGACACCGCGTCACATTCGTTTTCCATTTCCAACCTCTTCTCCAGATATAATTTTACCTCGTACGTCTTAGTGCTGGTCGGTGCTATAGCACAGGTGGTGAGATATGTTGTAGCTTCGGCCCTGGATGGTGGCCCCCCGGTTGCAAGCACTCACGTCCTCTGTGACTCTTGCAGGAACCTCCATAGAGATGAACGTACGCATTGACACCCTCTCTCCCACCATCACCACACCTGCAAGATCATGCCACCTCCATCAATCTAAACCATCGATACAAAGAAAAACCTAGGGTGTATGGCAACAGTGCGCCTCAGCGTCTGCACCCTACCATACCTCGAAGTCACCGGCCTGGGACGCCGGCCCATTTTTCGCTCCCCGAAACGCCTTTCGCATGTGCCCCAGCTCTTTCCCCCTGGCCGCTGGCTGCTTTGGGATGGCTCCCATAATGTTAGTACGGCATTCATCTACCCCTACTGGTCAAGGAAGCCCCAGTAGAATATTGTGATCGCAGTGCCCTCCTTGCAAGGCCCATCCCACTGGCTATTGGACACTAATGAACTGAGGCCGGCAGCTATTCCTATTCCTTCCACTGGCAGATGGGCCGGGCACCTACCGGTACCTTAGATATATCTTCCCCACTCCCAGATTCCCTTAGCAAACAAGAAAGCGTTATCTGCTCCACCTTCGCTACTTCTCCACTCCGGAAATCTGTTTATTTCAAAAAGCCAATCCCACACACAATTAATCCTATCCGGGCGCAGATTATGGTGCCTGCGTCCAGTCTCGAGAGCCACGGCATATAATTTCTGGGCTCCCATCTGCTACGCCGTTGTTCGCATTGACGATATTTTTATGACTATTCGTTCTGTTATTGCAGTTGTCATTTCTAACATTAACAAAGTGCGAATATGCTATGCAGTCTGTGCTAGTCTGCGCCAAGTCTTTGTCGTAGACATGTTGCGGCGACAAGTGCGATGGCGGCATCGGGAGGGGCTGTGGAATCGGGGGGAGTTGTGGAATGCACCACCCCGCTAAGAAAATGTTTGGATTCGGCTCTTAGTGCTAAAAGTACTATCGAATCATTTCCCTCGGGTAAATACTGTGCCAATGAGCAACCAATTAGGTCTTCGAGTGATACCCCATGATCGAAGAAACCTCCCCCTCACATCCTACCCCAAGATAGCCAAATTTATGTACTAGCCCCCCCCTAGGGAAAATCCATCGAAATCGCCCCCACCAGCTATTATTAGACATGTGGGTAGGTTATTCTGCCTTCTTTCATCATTCACTCGGCTAGCCATCCCCACCTTTATATTCTTGGACAGATATTACTCGCGAGTACAACCGCCCCACGGCCCTCCTCACAATATCCTAGAGTGAGACTCCCTTGCCACTTCTTGGGCACTAGTGGAGGTGATCTAGCTAGCTTAGCGTTCCCAAGATATATATAATACTTAATCAGTGGAAGTTTGGTAAAATGGAGAATACCGAAGACTTCCGAACAAGGTTTCGAATCACCGAAACAGTAGTGTACTATTATAATTTAAGGAGGCGTATTTTTGTATATATTGTGATGCCCTGGGGGAGTTTGCGCTTAAGTATCACTACCGCCACTTAGAAAAAGCTATCGTGAAATGGGGTTTCCTCCGGCCTGTGGGATAGGCCTTGTCTCTTCGCAAACTCTAATTGAAATCTCCCCTCTCTTTGTCTACTAAAATCTCCACGAGAGGAAAGCCCCGTTTCCCGACTATTTTTACTAGATGGCTGTGCAAATAGTAGCGGTGCGGCGGGTAAGTGTATAAAAACACCAGACTCAGAAGTGGATACGGAAACGGATGAGAGATAATTTGTGTGATAAACGGACCGGACAGTACCATTAAAACGGCAGTACCAATCTGTGATTTACAGGAGAAAAAAAAGAGATAATCAAAAAGGTGCTGTAGAACAAAAGAAGAAAAGCGATATGCACGGAAGGGAGGATCTATAATTGGAAGCCGAGAGTGGGATCAATGAAACGCAACAAAGGTTGCAAGGGCGAGAATAAAACAGGAAAATCCCCCCCACCTGTTTATTCAAACCACCAGCAAAAGAAACTCGAAATTCTTCCCTTGATCGCAGCATTCAACGTCGGGGAGGTTTCCGGTAAGTATACACATGCCTTCCGCTGCAAATAGATGAGAAATTTTACGCCTGGAGAATTTGCACACTCAGGAATAGGGACTCTCAGAAGGGAAAGAGAGAGCGCGTGAAGGAAAATATGCTAAGACCAGATCATAGACTCTAGGGGCTCAAGGAAGGGGTAGAGGGGGGTGGCAAGGGGGCTATAGAGTAAGGCCGTTGGCACGATAGGGGAATAGTAGATGGCCGCAGTCAAGGACTCTGAGAGGGTAAAGAAGGCTATGATTTGTCGATCGCAAGACAGCTAGGTGGGGATTTCCAGGCTCGCAGTAGGTTTGCCACTCCTTCATGTCCCTTTGCAGACGCATGCCAGAGTGGCGCGTGGCCATCTTTGTCTGGCCCGTTGGCGTTGACGTCTTCACGGTCCAAAAGTAGCTTCACCACTGACTCGTGCCCTTGCATTGCAGCCCCGAGGAGGGGTGTATCGCCCTCATTGTCTGGCTTGTCGGGGTTGATTTCTTTCCGGTCCAAAAGTATGATAGCTTCACCACCGACTCGTGCCCCCTACTGAAGCCCCGAAGAGGGGTGTATGGCCCTCATTGTCTGGCTTGTCGGGGTTGACTTCTTTCCGGTCCAAAAGCAGCTTCACCACCGACTCGTGCCCCCCTACTGAAGCCCCGATGAGTGGTGTATAGCCCTCATTGTTTGGCTTGTCGGGGTTGACTTCTTTCCGGTCCAAAAGTAGCTTCACCACCGACTCGTGCCCCCCTACTGAAGCCCCGATGAGGGGTGTATAGCCCTCATTGTCTGGCTTGTCGGGGTTGACTTCTTTCCGGTCCAAAAGCAGCTTCACCACTGACTCGTGCCCCCCTACTGAAGCCCTGAGGAGGGGTGTATCGCCCTCATTGTCTGGCTTGTCGGGGTTGACTTCTTTCCGGTCCAAAAGTAGCTTCACCACTGGCTCGTGCCCTTCCATTGCAGCCAGGAGGAGGGGTGTAAGGCCCTCATTGTCTGGCTTGTCGGGGTTGACGTCTTTCCGGTCCAAAAGCAGCTTCACCACTGACTCGTGCCCCCCTAATGAAGCCCCGAGGAGGGGTGTATGACCCTCATTGCTTGGCTTGTCGGGGTTGACTTCTTTCCGGTCCAAAAGTAGCTTCACCACTGGCTCGTGCCCTTCCATTGCAGCCAGGAGGAGGGGTGTATGGCCCTCATTGTCTGGCTTGTCGGGGTTGACGTCTTTCCGGTCCAAAAGTAGCTTCACCACTGGCTCGTGCCCTTCCATTGCAGCCAGGAGGAGGGGTGTAAGGCCCTCATTGTCTGGCTTGTCGGGGTTGACTTCTTTCCGGTCCAAAAGTAGCTTCACCATTGGCTCGTGCCCCCGCACTGCAGCCACGAGGAGGGGTGTATGGCCCTCACTGTCTTGCTTGTTGGGGTTGACGTCTTGCCGGTCCAAAAGTTGTTTCGCCACCGATCTATGCCCTTTCACCGCAACCCACCAAAGTGGTGTGTTGCCATCGTTGTCTGGCTTGTTGGGGTCGACGGCCTCCAGTCCCAGTAATAGCTCTACTGCCTGCTCCTGTCCACCCCTAGCGGCCCATGCGAGTGGTGCTATGCCCGCAGAATCTCCCTGGTTGACGTCACAATCACCCATTCTTAACAAATCATTCATTATATCAACAATCCCGAAGAATGATGCACAGTGTAGTCCAGTGAACAGCAGAGGAGCATTGATTTTATGGGAATCATACGGATCCAATATTTGCTCAATAAGTGAGTTGGCGGCCACGTGGTTCCCGTACTGGTCCAAGAGCCTCATTGCAAGAGATCTTGCGTGATCTGAAAGTTCCCACCTTGCATGGACCCCCCAATATCTCGAACAATATTTGAGGAAGGGCATGCTTGAGAGGTCCGGTTGTGGCTTAGCAGGAAGGGCCTTGGCCTCGTCTGAATTCAGATAAGTCAAGCAGGTTTCTGCCACCACCGACTGAGCTTGTGGGAAAAGGCTACTATGAGTGCAGAGGTACTCGCGGAGTGTGTGGTGCATCAACCGGAAGGTCGAGGCTTCCTTATCCAGAGTGACTAGTCCTTGACAGCAGGCAAGCAAGGTCTCTGTCGCAGGAACATTGTCGTTATTGAAATGTGTAGATCCAATTTCCACAGCCAGTGCATGACACAGTTCGTCTACCCCTAACGGCCTTTCCGAATAGCATATCCACATCAACGTGGTCATCGCAAGTTTTGCCTTCTCCACCTCTTGAGCTCCTATCCGTTCCAGTGTTGCCTCATATGCATCTCCCAACCCTGACCCATCCTGTATCGCATTGAGCTTATTTCGCCTCCGATGGATTGTCGTTTCTCTTAGAATCGCTCCCGCTTGGAGCGAAACCAGTAGGAATCTAGATTCGCGCATGTCAGTACAAAGACCCCCTAGATCCCACACTACTACTTACGATTCTGAGATCTCTTTGGGAATGCTTTTCATGATATCGTCCTCCAACCCACTATTCATCACCTCGGGGGTTGTGTCCCTCCTCAGCCTCGCGCGCAGATATGTGGCTATGTCGCGGTCCCTGGGCTTAATCGATATACTGGTTGCTCTTCCCCCCAGCACCCTCTCGATCGCTCCCCGGATATGTGACCTCCCGGTCATGAACACTCGAGTTTTCGGCAACGCCTGGAGAATTTGTCCTAATGCATCCAAAACCTCTAATTGATGCTCTGGAACGCATTCGTCGAGAGCGTCAACACATACGAATGTGCGCTGTGGAGTTTGGACAGTCGCAAACATTTTCACAATATCAGGAATTTGAAGTCTTCGACCACCGATTACCTTCTTCTGGCTCCGAAATTTCTGCGCGATTTCCACAGGAATTGCCTCCAGCCCACTCAGAACTTGTTTGAGCAGTGAGCCCAGCATATTTGTTGGAGACTGGGCCTCCCGGGAAGCGAAATCGTAGTAAAAACATGCGACCGCCATATCTTGCTCTACGGCCTGATTGCATAAATAGTCTACAACCACGGAACTACCATCGCGACCTGTCAGCAATAACGTCCTTTGTTTCTGCTTCACTAGTGGTCTCGCGTACCTAATGTAACTCTTGCCAGCCCCTGGGTCCCCATAGCAAAACAAGGCCGCATGATCAGATCCCTCCCTATCGCTACCATTGTACCAGTCCCTGAACTCCTTCGTTTCCAGTAACCAGTTCCCTATATTATCCACCCGCTGACTGCAAATATCCTGATGCCGCACCTGGGGGTCTAAGGAAGATAACCAGGCCAGGATCTTGGGCTCATCATCGGCAGCAGTAAAGACAATGGTATTTGATACATTGAAGCAGTTTGTGTTATCAGTAAAAGCTCGAGACATTCTTCGTTTTCCGCTGTTTGAAATGCTGTCGAGAATAAGGTGCTGAGGAGCTCTGGGTCTGTTGACAAAGTCCCTGTAAGTTCAGGAAAAGCGGGGTCCATTTTCTCAGCCCCGCAACCATCCAATCAATTGACCGGGAGTGTGTGAAACCAAACCCCCTGCGCCCGTGGGTTCCGAGCATCATTCGAAGCAAGGCTCCGGGAGAAGCACCACACTTCGCTTCCAGGCATGGCTCCCTTTAGCCTTTGATTAATAAAAGTAGATTGAAAGTCAGCCAGCCGAGTATCTCTAAGAAGGACAAACGGGGAGCATCCCAAACCCCTACTTGTATGACTTCAAGCACTAGAGCAATAAGTCAGCCGATGCTAATGTTAATTTATAATCGAAGGCCATATGATGCAAACGGCAAAACAAAAGTAGAGCCTTGGATAAGGGTGATTCCGTGAATTAGTGAGAAGTTTGCTGTGATCTTTGCTTGTTGCAAAGTCGGTTCGGGCGAGATAGCACCTCGCCATCAGAATTAGCGATCTCCTAGTTTAACCAGCATAATTTTAAGCATAAATTCAATTGTACTTATGCTATAGTATCCGTTAGATGAGACATGAACCTTAACTTTTAACCTATTGCCCCTGAAGGAGCTAGAATCAAGAAAAATATACCCTTCCAAAATCCCCCTAACAGTGTATAGTCACTCCTTTACGAGTGAAAATTACCGCAAGAACTCGAATAATCGGGCCATGTGCTAGGACGCGGGAGTTGCCTCTCTCAGTATGGTCTGGTGTTTTTTTCTTTTTTCCTCTGTCTCGAGGGGGAGATTTTTGGTGTATTTGTTGCTCCTTTTCTTGAGGAGGAATTTTCCAACTACATAGCACATGGTTCGATTACTCGAGCTCTTACGGTGTCCAACAGCACTCCCAGATTTCCAGAGAAGGCGAGCGACCCTTACGAGGGTTTTCGCCCCCAATAGTGCAAACATACCTTTCCCTAGAGAAGAGGCGGCGAACCTTACTCCTAGGAAGCTTGGTCCTGTCAAGGTAATACCCAAAATTAGGACCTTGGAAACAATTATAGCATAACCAGAAGTTTTTCGCAGAATTCGGACCTTCCAAGTAGGAGATTTCCACACACCGTACCGTACTAGGGGTGGGAGTCTGGGTGGTCGGGGCTGCCGAGCTCGCCGAAGCAAAGGACCCTGAACGTACCACCATCAATCTCTACTATATTTCTTGTGCCTTCCCAGTGATTGAACTAGTATTTCTAATGTAGTTTACTGGCTTCTTTAATGGCTAGATCACACTGGAAGGCCTTCCAGTACTTTTTCCAGCTAGATTCCATGTATGATATTTAGGACAGCCCAGGGGATAGAACGCCGGTACGGCACTCCACTGTGCTGTACAAGTACCGCACAGGCGCTTTATCCCCATCACCAGGTGAAATCCCTGCGCTACAACCGGAGCGGGAGCATATTATACTGCATAATACCCACTAGCCTCGGTTTCCCTTAGCCATAAGCCCCTGAGTTCCCCTCGTCTAGGTAAGTCGGGCCAGCTGGTCATCAGTTATCACTCGCGGAGAGCTGCCTCTCGATTGTCAAGAATTGAACCTTTTTGTCTTGCAGCCGCAGATCGTTGATTAAGTTCTCTAGCTAGCTAAGGGGAACAGGAACGGTATATATATACCCTATCGTGATGACGCAAACCATGATCTAGAATACCCACCCCCACGTGCACTTCCGTATACTCAATGGTGAGTGGGGAGCTCAAGCAGATCTCTCGCAGTACCTCAACTCAGAGGGCCATTTCTCAACATCCGTCACTCCGTCGGCCGAAGCACGTGATTTTCAAGGGTGCCGATGAGCGTTAGTGAAATCACGGGACACCCTCCATGGGTCATAGAATCCCTAACCAGATATCCTTGAGAATAGTACCCCCCGCCGTGTGCCCCACAATGATTCTATTCCCTAAATGGAGATTCTGCTTGACCCCCACTCTAATCTAAGGTATTTTGAGGTCTGTTGGTACACCGGTAATCCACCTTAAACCTCGTCACCAACCCTCCAACATCGTCAGAAATCAGAGATGACGCCCCGAGACTACGCACTTTAAAATTGGTTTACAATCCTACTGTACCAACATGGCACGATTATAAAAATCTAATGATGTGGGCTCAAAAATCGCAGAGCACAACACTAACACTAGCGCTCTGGTAGAGGGGGAATCCACGCTTCAAGTTCTCAATAAAATGTAGTTCAATAATCTAGGTAGATTCGGTATCCCCAGTCGTCCTCCGGAGTTTGTTAGTCAAGCAACCAGTTAAGTATTTCAGGTCAAACATCCCTCGAAAATCGGTAAAGCGGCTTGAGCGGGGTGGCCGCCTAAATTCAATGCGTTGTCTGCTTATCTCTGGCGAGCCTGCTGCAATCGTGGCACTTCAATCCTGACTCCAGGGAAGACAGAAGGGCTGAATAAGAAATTTCATCAGTACTACCGCATGATACGTAAATGCCATTCATCACTGCTCGGTACTTACTGTTCAATCTTTAATTCTCCTGACAATACCTATCCGGTGTCCACCAGCTAAATCACAAATAATGAATCAATTCCATGGCTATATCCGTCCCGCTAACTGGCCTCCCTATCTTTCAGTCACCGCTGGTTGGCAGGTGTTTTTCGGGCCCTCGAAATAATTGTCCCTCAATACGAGGCGACGGTTGGAGTTGCTTCTTCTTACTTACAACGCATATGCTGTACTCGAATACTGTACCGGTACTTATCCCATACAGGTTCCGGACCTTCCGTATACAATAACTTTATGCTGTGGCTAAGCAACTCCCCTGCAAAACAATGCTTGGTACTTCATGGGCCACACCCAGACTAGGAAGGTCTCAAATATGCAGGTTTCCTCAGTCCACGGGACAAGCAAATCACTGTACCACACAGGCCAGAGGCACAGTGTTGCCTTACCACCTATTGTGCCTCGGGTAGGTTTATCCACACCCTGCCTTCCCCCACCAGTGTTTCCTTATCGCAAAAAAATTTAGACAGCACTACCAGAAACAACCGCGTCACCCCCCTTCTCGAGCAATACATTTGGCTCCAAAATTATCGCGGAATCGCGTCCACAGCAGAACGAAGCACAAAACGCATCATGGAACGGATAAAAAATCCGCAATTGTTGGGTTCCCGCTATATCAACTGTGGAAACGTGACGAATAGCAACAATACGACTATCACCCTAAATAAAGCAGACGAAGACAACCAGATTAGCCAATGGCTCTCGCCACTAGAACCCCGGCACCGACATCGAAGTGTGCAAACCAACCGGGTGGAGGGTGTGGGAGGCTGGCTGCTCGAAAGGAACAAGTTTCGGGAGTGGAGTAGTAACCAACGGGCACCGAAGCAGGCTGTTTTATTCTGCCACGGTGATCCGGGTGTGGGGAAGACGCATATCAGGTAAGTGAGAAGGCTCTCCCGAACAAGTGCACATCACTGACACCCAGCAATATTAGTTCCTTAGTCATTGACCAGTTGTGCAATCAAGTCCGCAATCGAGATATGGCTGTCGCAGGCCTGTACTATGATTACCTTGCGCAAGAGGAGCAGTCCACAACGAACATGTTGGGCGCAATCCTCAAGCAGCTTTTGGAGAGAAATGGAATCCCGGAACACGTGCGGCAGGCCTTTCGTGAGGAGAAGAAGGGGTTTGGCGGACGGGCTGCGCAACTTTTAAACTTGATGAAGATACTAAAGACCACGATCGCGTCACTGTCTGAAGTGTTCATCTGTATCGATGGTTTAGATGAGTGTGTTCCAGACAATCGACGAGAGCTTCTTGAATCACTGCGGGACGTTGTTCAGGCCTCGCCGACCACACGAGTGTTCCTTAGTGGAAGACCCCACATTCGGGATGAGATTAAGAGATATTTCGCCAAGGCAGTCATGATACGGGTCATTCCCACGATTAGGGATATTGAAAGATATCTGAAGATGAGGTTAGATAGAGATAACATACCTAGCGCAATGGACGACAAGTTGAGGGCTGAGATTATGAGAGTAATCCCAAGAAAATTTTCCCAAATGTGAGTATAAACAGCCACCCAAACCAACCCAAGCCTGATTCGATATTCGCTAACGACCGAATACAGATTTCTTCTTGTTTCTCTTAACATTGACGCAGTCCTGGAGGAGGTTACGATCCACCAGAGAAAGAAAAAGCTTGACCAGATGATCCAAGGGAATGGCCTCCGAGACGCGTACTCGGCAACCCTGGCACGAATAAAGGCGCAGGGGGGGAGCAAGTCGAAACTCGGCATGGAAGTGTTAATGTGGCTATCACACTCAGAGCGACCTCTAAATGCCAACGAACTATGCCATGCCCTAGGGGTCGAAATCGGGTCTGCAGACCTCAACTCCCAGAACATTCCTGCAATCGAAACACTGCTAGGATGCTCTTTGGGGCTTGTAACAGTTGAAGCATCCTCATATACCGTCCGTCTTGTCCACCACACCCTTCAAGAGTATCTATCCAATAATGCCAGCCTGTTTCACAGCCCTCACGCGATGATTGCCGAGGTTTGTTTAACATACCTCAACTTCCAATGTATCAGGAACCTTTCGCCTACCCTTCGTCGATCCCCGCCAGCAACACCATTCCTTGAATATGCCTCTTGTTACTGGGGAACACATGCCAGGAGGGAAATCACGGAAAGTGCCAACATACTCGCACTAACATTTCTTGATGGATTCGATAAGCATGTATCCTCCGGGGTACTCTTATCCCACAACTGCGATAATTGGGACGGAGAGCTCTGCTGGAGTAACACTACCGGGTTTACAGGGCTCCACTGCACTGCATACCTTGGGATCGTGGAGACATCAGTTGCCCTATTGAAGATGAAGAAATGGGATCTCGACGCAACCGATGTGGCGGGTAATACGGCAGTCTCATGGGCTGCTAAGAAAGGACATGGTGCCGTTATGAAGATGCTTTTAGAGCAAGAGGGTATCGCCCCCAACACTGCGGATAAAGACGGTCGAACACCTCTCTGGTGGGCAGTTGTTAATAGGCATAGGGACATTGTTGAGATGCTCTTAAAACAGAAGGATGTTACCCCCAACACCGCGGATAAAGGCGGCCGAACACCTCTCTTGTGGGCAGCTAGAATGGGGCGTGAGGACATCGTGAATATGCTCCTAAAACAGGCGGATGTCGCCCCCAACACTGCAGATATAGACGGTCGAACACCTCTCTTGTGGGCTACTATAAACGGGCGTGAGGACGTTGTGAAGACACTTTTGGAACGGGAGGATGTCACTCCCAACACTGCGGATAAAGACGGCCGAACACCTCTCTCCTGGGCAGCTGAAAATGGGCATGAGGAGGTTGTGGAGGTGCTATTGGGACGGAAGGATGTCGCTCCCGACACTGCCGATGAAGGTGGCCGGACACCCTTGCTGTGGGCCGTTGTACATGGGCACGAGGAGATTGTGGAGATGCTTCTAGAACGGGAGGATATCACTCCCAACACTGCGGATAAAAACGGTCGAACACCTCTCTCGTGGGCAGCCGGAAATGGGCGCGGGGAGGTTGTCAAGATGCTCTTAGAGATGGAGGATTTAGCCCCCAATTTAGCAGATAAAGACGGTCAAACACCCCTCTCTTGGGCGGCTAGAAACGGGCATAGGGACATTGCGGCGATCCTTTTGGGACGGGAGGATGTCGCTCCCGACACTGTGGATAAAGGCGATCAAACACCTCTCTCGTGGGCAGTTGTAAAGTGGCATTGGGACATTGTGCACATGCTTTTAGAGCGGAAGGACGTCACTCCAAACACCGCCGATAGAAACGGTCGAACGCCTCTCTCCTGGGCAGCTGGAAATGGGCGTTGGGGTATTGTGAAGATGCTTTTGGGACGAGGGGATGTTGCCCCCAACACTGTGGATAAAAATGGTCGAACTCCTCTCTCGTGGGCAGCTGCGGGGGGGCGTTGGGACATTGTGCAGATCCTTTTGGGGCGGGAGGATGTCACCCCCAACACTGCTGATGAAGATGGCCGAACACCCCTGTCGTGGGCTAAGGAACACGGACACATTAGAATAGTGGAAATGCTTCTAAACCCCCGGAACCCTAGCCAGAGTACGGCTATAACAGACATCACCAGCCTAATAGTACCTACACAGACCTCCGAGAAGCAACGTCGCGGAACTCTAAAGCGGCCGGGTAGCCATACCTCAATAGCTCTCCCCCCAGCCAAACCCTCTCAGTCATCTCAGCGCCCTTCCAAAAGGCCCCGGCGGTTTCCCAACTGAGGCCTCCAAGTCATATTAGCATCCTTACAACCGGACCCGGGGATCTTAGCATCCACAATAAAAGCTCACCACTCGACGAACCCCTTTCCTCAAGAATTGCATACTATTGTACTTATACAATTTCGGTTTTTTTCCCTGATTCTTCATGACTTTTGTTTCTCTCTTTATATCTTCTCCTCATCCTCATAGCGCACATTCCCACCCCCGTTCCGTTAAACTAACATCTTATGAGAGTGGGCTTCTTATAGGCAAAGCAGTTGCCCTTTCATGTTATAGCAATTTCCATTCACAGAATATTAATTTGACGTTAACCATCTATTCTTTTTCTTCGCTCCCCCCTCTATTCGGCCCTATACCCTGGGAGGGAAGAAAAAAAAATTCGCTCTCAAAATTTAATGTATTATGATATTATTATAATAGACATTTGTGCGAGTCTTTGCTCCTTCCTCCTCCCTCTCCTTAATACCGATCCTTTCTGACTAGGATTAACCCCGGTGGGATCTGTAGAGTTTGATATGGCCTGTGCATACTGTAGTTAGAATACCTTAGAATAATTGACCTCTTACCCTGTCGAGGGCATTCCGGGGGGTAAGCTATCAAGACGAGCAGTTAACTTGACTCGAATAACCCCCCGTCTCAAGTCCGGCCAGAATACATCTACGATACCGGTAGCGCATGACACACAGCCACCAAACTCAACTCAGCGCACAGTGCGCACAATGCAGTAGATTATATCGAGTAAATTAGGTCCCTCGAGACCTCGATGAAGTTGGAAGCGATTTGCTCAATTTGTAGCTATACCGAGATCATTAACATGCCAACACCCACTTCCCAGCAATGTGGAGATCTGGCAGAAAGCTCTCTTTCGTGCCTTCAGCCAAGCTGGAGATATCCGTTGATTCTGTTTTTGCTCTCCTCTTGTTTTTTGTTTCCCCCTTCATTCATCTCTCCACCCCCACCCCCGCGCCCCGCCCGGCTTAGTAGGGACACCTCGTTACCGCTAGGAATAGGGGTTAAGACGGGGGGGAAAAGAGTATCTCGTTAGTTGACATATTAGATCCCCAGATACCGTAAGAACTCAAATAATCGGTCGGTGTGCTATGTAGTCGAGAATTACCCACTTCAGAAAAGGGATGAAGAACGCAGCAAAAACAGAGCTGCTCAGCCCCCTTGAGAAACATAAAAAAACAAAAAAATACCAGACCCCACCAGAGGAGGCAACTCCAACGACATAGCACACCGACCGATTATTTGAGTTTTTACGGTACCTCGTTTCGATAAGCCATAGGACAGAATAGATGAGCCTTCTAATGAGAGGAGATAAACGGTATTGCAATCAGAGCGAAGGACGGAAAAAAAGCAGAGATTGCTCTCGTGATCTATTGCACATACATCTCTTCCCTCTTTTCATTCTCTTTTTTTATCATTTATCTTCATCCCCGCTCTTATACGAAATCATGCCCAGATATCTAATCCAGATCCATGAAAGATTTGTCCGTATCCACTCCGCGCCTACAATACAGGAATCATCCGTGATATCGCGATAGTAATAAAACGGTCGACAAGGAGGGACTGATGACAGCGAGAAAACAAGAGAGGAAATTTAAAGAGGAAAATTTAATGATCATGAGGGGACCAGTTGCTATTCCGAGGAGGGGTCGGGTACCGAGGGAAGGGCTTTCGGCGGTGAAAGGCAGACCGACTGGATAGACTGAGAGGGGCTCTGAAGTAAGTCGGGCGGACCTGTTTGGGTGGGGAGAGTAACTCCACAACGCTTGTGTGTCCCCGGGACGCAGCTAATTCAAGGGCTGTTTCGCCGCTGAGGTCTGATATGTCAGGATTAACATCATCTCGTTTTAACAGCAGCTTTACTACCCCGCAATACCCGCCCTCCGCAGCCCACAAGAGTGGTGTTTGGCCATATTCGGTGTCTACCGTGTTGGGGTTGGTAGCCTCTCGCTCCAATAGCCATTTCACTACTCCCTCATGCCCATTCTTTGCAGCCCACAAGAGTGGCGTCCGGCCAAACCCGGGGTCCACAGTGTTGGGATTGACATCCTCTCGCTCCAACAGCAAGTTTACCACTCCCTCGTGCCCGTTCTCCGCAGCCCACGAGAGTGGCGTTCGGCCATATTCGATGTCCGTTGTATCGGCTTTAGCATCCTTGTGCTGTAATAGCACCCTAACGACATCCTCATGACCTCCTACAGCCGCCCACGCGAGCGCCGTTCTACCCATATTATCTATTGCGTTAATATCCCATTCCCTCATCGCCAGTAATGCAGCAACTATCTCCACGATCCCGAGAAATGCCGCTCCATGGAGCCCTGTAAACCCCTTGGGGCCGCCCCTCTTATCAAAACTCGGCTCCCACCAACGCCTATCCTCATGATAACGCAGCAAGAGCAGTTGAGAGGATATATGCTCTTCGAATTCAACTAGAAGCCCTAGTGCAAGCGGGCTCACTCCCTCCATCTTCTCCCTTCTGATGTGCTTTCCCCAGTAGCTAGAAGCATATCCGACAAGGGGGACCGTCAACGGGGCCGAGCTAAGAGTTGGCGAAAGTTCCCGGACACATTTAAAATTGAGGTACGTCAAGCAAACCTCCGCTATCATCGAGTGTGGGCTTTGAAACAGGCTTGGATTATTGGATAAATATTCCTGCAGACTGAAGTGGACAAGCCGGGCGATAGAGGAGGATGCTTCAACCGTGACAAGCCCCAAAGAGCATGCTAGAACCGTTCGAATTGTAGGAACATTTTCATAATTTATATCACGGGACCCTATCTTTACCCCTAAGGCATGGCATAGCTCGCTGGTGTGCAATGGCCGCTCCGAGTTCGATACCCACATCAGGGCCTCCACCCCGAGTCTGGATCTACTCCCCTTCTGCGCCTTGATTCGTGCTAGGGTTGTCGCGTATGCATCCCCCAAACGATTGCCCTTGATCATCTCGTTCAACTTTTGTCTTCTCTCAAAGATGGTAACTTCTCCCAGGATAACGTCGATATTTAGCGAAACAAGGAGGAATCTAGAAACAATGGTTAGTTAACATATAATCATGCATGGAGTGGGAACTGTAGATGCTCCTACATTTCAGAGATTCTTTCGGGAATAATTCTCAGGATGTCCGCTCGTAAATCATCGGACATCGCGTCGCGCGCGGTGTCCATCTCCAACTTCTTCTCCAAATATCTTTTTATCTCATGCGTGCTAGGACTAATGGGTACTATAACTCCGGTGGCGAAATATCTTATAACTTCGACTTCAACATGAGGCCTCCCGGTGACAAATATTCGCGTCCTGGGTGACTCCCGAACGATTTCCTTCAACGACTCAAGAAGCTCCAGTAGATGCTTAGGAAGGCACTCATCCAAAGCATCGATACAGATGAAAACTTGGTGTAATGTGGCAACAGCTCGCTTCAGCATCTGCACCGTGTCCGGAAGTCGCAGACCTCGGCCGCAGAGCTCCATTTTCGCCTTTTGAAACGCCGTTTGCACGTGCCCCAGTACTCCCCCTCTAGCCACCAGCTGCTTTAGGATAGCTCCCATGATGTTGGCGGTTGTCTGTTCCTGCTGGTCACGGAAGTCGCAGTAGAACCCCGCGACTGCAACACCTTCCTCGCCTGACTCATCACACAGGCTATCGATCACTAATGAACTAATATTGCTGGTCGTGAGTGATAAGTTGACTCTAGCTGGAGGGCCGGTCGCTTACCTTAGAAATGTCTTTCCCACTCCCGGATTTCCGTAGCAAAACAAGACAGCCCTATCTACTCCACCTTCGCTACTTCTCCACTCCCGAAACTCGTTTGTTTCCAAAAGCCAATTCCCCACGCCATCGAGCCTGTCGGTACGCACATCCTGATGCCTCCTCCCGGGGTCCAGCGGCGAGAGCCAGCGCATAACTTCGGGGTTCTCATCGGCTATGACTTTTTTCACATTGGTGATGTTGTTATGAATATTCGTTACGTTATAGCTGTTGGAATTGCCGGTGTTGATCGAGTGCGGATATGCTGCGCAGTTCATGGTGGTTTGTCCGAAGTGTTGGTCGTAGATACAACTTATCGCCACGAGAAGCGCGATGGCGATATCAAGGGTCACGTGGAACGCACCAGCCGTGCCGAAAAAAGCATGATGCGGCTCGCAACGCTAAAATTACTACTATATCTAAGTTAATCACCCTCCACAGGATAAAGACCAGTACATGGACAATTGCAATCAAATATTATGAGCTTAAGCACCCGACACCGATGTTCAGGTAGAGGGACAATCCACACCTCAAGTTCTCAATGAAATGTGGTCTGGTGGCCTATCAGGCAGACACAGTATCCTAGGTCTCCTTGCAGTGTTTATTAAAGTTGGATCATTGCTCACTTGTAAATACCCACACAAAACACGTGAAATTGTCTCATCAGAAACTTGAGTAACCAACTCGTTTAAGTATTGCATGGTAAACCAAATCGTGAAGCAAACTATTATAACGGCCAGCCTCTAGCCGCCCCCCTTGGTATCCAAGCACCAAAAGAAATGCAGCAACTTTGGCAAAAAAAGGAAATCATCGAGGTTACGGTTACGAATTTTTTTCCAAGGAACCAAAACGAACTTGAGTTCAGCACCCGAGATTCTCACACGGCCACCCACAGTAATACTAATTAGGCGATGCAATTCTCTCTTACCGCAGAGCAGACGGGATGCGGAACTTTCATTGCTCTATGGCTGAACACATTTTCATATTTCATAAAATTGTCTACGATGGGAGAAGGGAAGCACCATGTGTCACTCGGTAGAGAATTTTAGAGCATGGGGCGGTAGCTAGTAAGCTATGGGGGTAAAAAGGAGCATCGCGTTATGTAACCCTTTATCTCCTAAATCATTACAGGGAGCAGGGCAGCCGAGGGAAGGCGTTTCCTTTTTTGTGCCCATCTCGATCTATGATATTATTATCATACCATAACATTCCCAAGTCGCTAGCCTGAGAAACGTACCCTACCGTACTATTGTACACACACCAGATACCTTATTTCAACCAAGAACATCCACAAGTAACCACTCGCACCACACCGCATCCCCCAAAACAAGCCTTGGCATCAACCTCTCTAACCACAAATACAACTCCAGCCTCCTCCTCTTCCTTCCCTTCTCTTCCCTCCCCATCCCTGTGCACGGGCAAGATCAGTAGCAGTGAAGACTTGTCTGAGCTCTGATTTTTGCTAGTTGAAAACTACAACTACATTGACGCTCTCGATCTGCTTTGGCGGATCGGGGAATTTTTGGAAACTACTGCGCTGTCTTTAATGATGCGCTATAGCTCTGCTCTCTTCTGTTTGTGGGCAGGTTGTAGTACGTGCTACTCACAGAATCCTGCGCTAGCTCCAGTCACGTTTTCACCAATGGCTTGAAGAGATTGACATGGTGGGAAATTTGATCGTGCCACTTTCGAACTGTCTTGAGAAGGCCTTCTACGGAATTCCGCTAATGTAGCTACTATAGAATTGTTGCTAAAGGTGTGAGTAAGTGAAGCTTAGGCTTCAAGTAACGACCGAAGCGCGGATCCCATGGTGCCAGAAACATAAAGTACAGAAAGGAAAAACGGCACACTACTTTGGAGACGGATGGTGCCGGAAACACATATACACATATATGATATGACCGAGCTTTTACCATTCAAAGCTACATAAATTCAAAGTTTCTCAAAGTACCTAAAATACTAACAGATTATGATAGCTCATATCCCTCCCAACTCTCCTATCTAAGTAGCACCGCAGGCACGACAGACTTCTCTCATCCGCGCTGCCGACCGAGGCTAAACCATGTAAATAAATAACCCTCCACTTTCCCAGATATTACCCTGCCACGACGGTAACATCGATTACTGTAGCCTACTCGGACAACTATTGACCTCTAATACCACCCTACATTCCCCAACACCTTTCAACTTATCATACTGCAGCTCTTATCCGTCACCCACGCAAAACCCAAAACTCCTAAACCAACCCCGCCAATACCCACCTCCTAAGACTAAAAAAAGGAAAGGAAAAAAACAAAAAGAACTCGAGAGAGTTCAGCACCTGGGATTCTCACGTGGTCACCCACCATAATACTAACCAGGCGATGCAATGCTTGTTTACCGCAGAGCGGACGGGATGCGAAACTTTCATTGCTCTATGGCCGAACACATTTTCACTTTTCGCAAAACCAGAGATGAGGAGAGTGGAAGCACGATCTATCACTCGGTAGAGAATTTAAGAGCAGTGGGGGCAACTTGTAAATGATGGGGGCCCATGAGGAGTGTCATACGTTTTTGCTTCAAGGCTTCATGTCCTGAATCCTAGATAGGGAGCAAACTTGAATGGGCGATGAGCTCGACCTTTATATTTTTTGTGCCGGCCTCAGACTAATATTAGCAAACATGGACCAGGAGGTGTGAGAGTCTTTTGGGCTAACCCAGCTTGACCCCAACAATCCCACAACCTCAACCCACCTTACATCCAACAAGGCCCACCCCAGGACGCATACTCTAGAAACGTACGTACAGTGCTCCCAACGTCCCGAGGCCCGAGAAGAACCTGGTGAGCAGCAGCACAGCTGGGACAGTGGGAGACAGCATGAGTGATGCCTCATGGTTTCGGCTCTACCTATAGCTATTCCGAAATCGGGTCAAACAAGTGGGAGAATGAATCTTGCCCGGATATCGGAGCCTAGCTTTGTCAATTTACCTTCCGCTCCGGAATGAATTTTCAGTCTTTATCCGCTGCTTGGTGGTAAGTCTAAGTAGGTTCCTAAACCCGAGGGAGCAGTTTCTAGTAACTATTTCCCTAACTTTATATGATGACGTAGTGCCTATCAGGAGGAGCATGATATAGGGAGCCTAAATTGGGTGGGTTTACAATCTGAATTTGCATTTCTAAGCGATAGATGAAGCGGTGTGCTATGATCCCGTGGGAAGTAGATTTTAGTCCCATAGCGTAAAAGACGGGTTGGGGGCATGAGGGGCATGAGACCAATTGTCAGAGCTCACCATATACCCTACCTCAACCCAGAACATCCACAATTTGGCCGCTCGCACCCCCTCACAAACCAAGTCTTGGCATTAACTCCTTCGACTATAAATACAGCACCAACCTCCTCCTCTTCCTTCTCTTCTCTTTCCTCCCCATCCCTGTGCACGGGCAAGATCAGTAGCAGTGAAGACTTGTCTGAGCTCTGATTTTTGCTAGTTGAAAACTACAACTACATTGACGCTCCCGATCTGCTTTTGTGGATCGGGGAATTTTTGGAAACTATTGCGCTATCTTTAATGATGTGCTGAAGCTCTGCTCTCTTCTGTTTGTGGGCAGGTTGCAGTACGTGCTACTCACAGAAGTTTGTGCTAGCTTTAACCATATCTTTACCCGCGGCCTGAAGAGATTGATATGGTGGGAAATTTGATCGTGCCACTTTCGAACTTGTCTTGAGAAGGCCTTCTACCGAATTTTTTTAATATGCTAGGATCGTTGCCAAAGGTGTGAGTAGGCGAAGCTTATACGCCAAGTAACCACTGCCGTGCTAATCTCATAGTGAAGGAAATATAAAGCACAGAAAGGGAAAACAGCACACTACGCTGGAGACGGATGGTACCGGAAACACATATACACATATACGAGATGACTGAGATTTTATCTCCAAAGCTACCTACACTCAAAACTTCTCGAAGCACCTAAAATACTAACAGATTATAATAGCTCATTTCCCTCCCAACTCTTATACCTATCTGGGTAGCATCTCACAATACAGAAACCAACGGCACCACTAGGACGAAATGTTAAGCTTCCCAGGCACGACAGACTTCTCTCATCCACACTGTCGACCAAGGCTAAAACATGTAAATAAATAACCCTCCACTTTCCCAGACATTACCCCGTCGTGACTGTAACATCAATTACTCTAGCCTACTCGGACAACAATCCACCTCTAAAACCACCCTTGCATTCCTCAATACCTTTCAACCTATCATACTGCAACTCTTATCCGTCACCCACGCAAACCCCCAATCCCCAAAATCAGCCCCACCAATCCCCGCCTTCTAAGACTAAAAATAGGAAAGAAGGAAGGAAACAAAAAGAACTCGAGAGAGTTCAGCACCTGGGATTCTCACGTGGTCACCCACCATAATACTAACCAGGCGATGCAATGCTTGTTTACCGCAGAGCAAACGGGATGCGAAACTTTCATTGCTCTATGGCCGAACACATTTTCACTTTTCGCAAGACTAGCGATAAGGAGAATGGGAAACACCATCTATCACTCGGTAGAAAATTTGGGGGCAACTAGCAAACGATTGGAGCTAATGAGGAGCATCATACTTTCCTGCCTGAGGGCTTCATGTCCTGGATCCTAGACAGAGAGAAAACTTGAATGGGCGGGGGACTCGACCCTTTTGTTTTTTATGCCGGCCTTAGAGTAATATTAGTAACCATGGACTAGGAGGTGTGAGAAGCCTCTTGGGCTAACCAGCTTCACCCAAAAATGCCACAACCTCAACCCACCTTACATCCCAGAATACCCACCCCAGGACGCACACTCTAGCAACGTACGCACAGTGCTTCCAGCGTCCCGGGGGGCCTATAAAGTGAGACAGTGCCTTCCGGGGAGGGGCGAGACTGCAGGCGATGTCAGAGAAGGACCTGGTGAGCAGCAGTACAGCGGGGACGGCGTGGGACAGCATAAGTGATGCCTTATGATTTCAGTTCTACCTATATCTATTCCGGAGTTGGGTAAGACAAGTGGATGAACCTTGCGGGGATCTCGGAGCCTGACTTTGTCGATTTGCTTTCTGCTCCGGAATGAATCTTCCGGCTTTATCCGCTGCCTGGTGGTAAGTCTAAGTGGGTTCCAAAATCCGAGGGAACAGTTTCTAGTAACTATATCCCTAACTCTATAGGATGGCGAAGTGTCTATTAGGAGGAGCATGATATAGAGAGCCTGACTTGGGTGGGTTTACAGCCCGAATCTGCATTTCCAAGTGATAGATGAAGCTGTGTGCTATAATCCCGCGAGAAGTAGATTTTAGTCCCATAGCATAAATGACGAGTAGAGGGCATGAGGGCATGAGACTAATTGAGCTCAACGTCCCTACCTCAACCCAGAACATTCACAATTTGGCCGCTCGCACCCCCACACAAACCAAGTCTTGGCATTAACTCCTTCGACTATAAATGCAACACCAACTCCCTCCTCTTCCTTCTCTTCTCTTTCCTCCCCATCCCTGTGCACGGGCAAGATCAGTAGCAGTGAAGACTTGTCTGAGCTCTGATTTTTGCTAGTTGAAAACTACAACTACATTGACGCTCCCGATCTGCTTTTGTGGATCGGGGAATTTTTGGAAACTACTGCTCTGTCTTTAAAGACGTGCTGAAGCTCTGTTTTCTTCTGTTTGTGGGCAGGTTGTTGTACGTGCTACTTACAGAAGTTTGTGGTTGATATTTTGTTTGCCTCTCTTCTCGCTGGGTTTATCTGTGTGTTTATTTATGGATTGAAGGGATTGACATGGCGGGAAGTTTGGGGTAGCAGTAGCTCCTCTAGAACTGCTCCTGGAAGGGTTTCTATCGATACTTTCTTAATATGGCTAGAATCGTTGCGAAAAGTGAGTTAGCGAAGCTTAAGCTGCAAGTAATTAGCAATGTGCGAACCGCATGGTGCCAGGAACATATAGCCCAGAGAGGAAAGAACGCACGGAGCAAAGAGATAGATGGGGGCCGGAAATACATAGGTGCCATGACTGAGCTTTTGTCCTTCAAAGCTACCCACATTTAAAATTTCTCAAAGGACTATATAGCTCTTTTCCCTTCCAAATCCTTCTACCCGTTTCAAATGGCACCGTGCATTACCGAAACCAGTAGGACCAATCGGTCGGCGGATTGACCCCCCTAAGCACCACCGACTTCTCTCATTCACACAGCCGCCCAAGGCTAGATTATATACTCCAATCCTGATCCGCCCATCCAGCAAGCAAACAGGAAAATACACCATAGCTCCAACACCACCCCACGCCCACCCTCGAAAGCCTTCACAACCCATCCAATCCCGAGAAAAGAAAAGGGGATGGGGGGGGGGGGAAGAAGAAAAAGAAGAAAAACTAATATCGCAAATAGTCTCATAAAGTTTTGCGACACACATAAGCTAGTCCCTCTAGAAAATCAGCCCAAGTCATCTCATAATATCAATCCCGAAACCCCCAAGAGTTCATGTCTTATATCCCCCCCTGACAGGCCTCCAGGCAGTCAGTGAAATGGAAAGACTAGCACCAATTCTCCCATCGCAATAAAAACCTCCCGCTTGCCTGCCCTTACCCCGCCACGGCCGCAGCATCGAGCACTGTATCTAGAGAGGACCACAGGTAGCCTCTAAAACCCCTCCATCCACGCGAAGCCCCCAATACCAAAGACCAATCCCGAGACCAAAAAGTGGAAGCAAAAAAGGGGAAAGGAAACAAAAAGAACTCAAGAGAGTTCAGCACCTGGGATTCTCACGTGGTCACCCACCGCAATACTAACCAAGCGATGCAATGCTTGTTTACCGCAGAGCGGACGGGATGCGAAACTTTCATTGCTCTATGGCCGAACACATTTTTACGTTTCGCAAAACCAGCCAAAAGGGAGTGCGGAGGCACAACCTATCACTCGGTAACAAATTTGAGAGCTGAGGGGGGCAACTAGTAAACGATGGGGGCTCATGAGGAGTGTCATGCACTTTCGGGCTAACCCTTCATCTCCTGAATTCTTGTTAGAGGGCAAGGGGCCGAGGGGTTAAGGGGCTGTTTGGCAAAAACGGGACCGTTCCGTTGGGCGACAGTTTCTGCTGTGAAAATAGCATTCCCTCCTTTTTGAAACGGAAGGAAGATGGTCATTTGTATGGGTGAACGGAACTAAGTCGTTGTATCCAAACAGGCCCTAAGTGTTTATTTTTTTTGCACCCACCTCGAGCTAATATTAGCAAACCCTAATAACTAAGAGGTGCGAGTTAATCAAGCTTCACCCAACAATGCCATAACCTCAACTCGCCTTACATCCTAGAAGCCCACTCCAAAGCATGATATATAGTCCAGAAAAGCACAAAATGCTCCCAACATCCCGAGGGTCTTATGGAGTAGTGCAGTGCTTTCCGGGGGGAGCGCGAGGCGGCAGGCTATGCCAGAGAACGATCCGGGGGGGTGCAGGGCACCGGAGACAGCGGAATTTCGGCTCTGCCTATATCTATTCCGAAATCGGGTCAAACAAGGGGGAGAATGAGCCTTGTAGGAATCTCGGACCCTGAACTTGTCGATTTGCCTTCTGCTCCGGAATGAATCCTCCGGTTTTATCTGCTGCCTGGTTGTAAGCCTAAACGCATTCCAAAACCCGAGGGAGCATTTTCTAGTAACCATATCCCTAACTCTATAGGATGGTGATGGCCTATCGGGAGGAACATGATATAGGGCGCCTAGCTTGGGTGGGTCCACAGTCTGAATCTGCATTCCTAGTGACAGGTAAAGCGGTATGCTATCATGCCGTGGGAGGTAGGTTTCAGTATAAAGGGCGGGTGGGAGGCATCAGGGCAGTGCTCCCAACGGGCCTATGGGAATTCTCTAGGGCCTTGCCTGGCCCAGCCTATAAACTTGGTAAGGCTTGAGCCTGGCCGGCCTGGCCTATATAGTCTGGGCCGGCCTGCATGGCCCAGGCCAGCCTACTCTTAGCGAGCCACCATGCAGTGTCCACGGCAAGAATTCACCATTAATGTTCTCCGATTACTGAGTAGCATTGAAAATATATGAACAATTTCGCTTTATTAGCAAAAATACGAGAGATACAGTAGTTAATTAATCAACTAAATTAATTGTAGAAAAAATCGAGGACAGGGAAGTTGAAAGAGGTGGGGAATCAAGATATCCTTGAAGCGATCTGTTCCCAAAGCTAATCACCGCGCCTATGGGCGCCTATCAGGCCTGATAGGCTTTCGCAGGCCGCTCGAATTCGGCCTATATCGGCCTAGGCCATTCCCGGAGCGGCCTAGCCTACGGCCTATAGGCTAGTCTATGAGCGGCCTGGCCGGTTGGGAACACTGGCCAACACGCCAGGGAGAGCCCCCGGATCAGTGCGGCGGAATTCCCTGATTGTTACTGAAACTGGAACATTTCGGGGAGGCAACCGGTCGGATAGACCCACTGTGTAATAGCAGGTCGGAATTCCTGGGCTGATGTTCCTAGTTGCTGTTGCAAAAGTCTGGTAGGTAGCTACCACAAAGAAGGACCCTGGTTTGTGTTGGGCTGCCAGCATTTCCCGATCAGCGTCGCGCACACATTCGGCAAACCTGAATGCCGGTATAACATGCGGGCCGTCTTCCGGTCTCCAGTCATTCCCGGGGAATCCGTGAGGGTCGGCTGAAGAAAGTGTGAGGTTAGGGGGGCAAACTTCCGATACAACAAGAGCAGAAAGTAAGGAAGTTTGAAAAGATCAGAGAGGGATCCATACGATTTCCAGAACGATCTGTGATTCTCTCCAGCTCTTTAGCCGGAGAATCATCCTTGTAGGTATATTTTCGGGTGTAGTCACACTCCTTTTCCAGCCCCAGGCGTTCGCAGTGCTATCCAAGATCAGAACCTAATTCTCTAGTTTGTCAATAAGGAGAGGGGCAGTGTTCCCAAGCGCTCAGTCCGTCCGTCTTCGGGTCCGGACATGACGGACGGCAGTACCATACCTGAACGGGCGCCCGTGACGGACGGATACCTTGGCGTCCGTCCGCACCACAGCCCGGGATGGACTGACGGGGACTGAAGGTGTCTCAGGTGGCGCAATTTTCCGGGTAACTTCGGATGACGGGTGGGCCCTACAGGTAATTGGCGAGGGCTGCAGAAGACGGGCGAGAACTACAGGTACGATTCAGAAGTTACCGATCCTTGGAGGACTGTAGGGCCCTACAGTCACCCTCTTAGATGGTAGTCTTTCCCAAAGGACGGACGCTCTCGCCCAACAGCTTGAGACACGCGCCCGGGATTCCCGGGACTACAGTCCTAGAGGTGCCTCCAGGGCGGACGGGACGCTTGGGAACACCGGAGAGGGGTGGATTGGGGGAGTTACCCTGCATACAGGATGAACTTCATCGCATTTAACTTTCCGACGCTGTAGAATAAGGGTTAGTTGTGTCCATTTCAATCCTTGGGGAACGGCTTTCGTCGTACCCGGCATACCCTAAGAGATATGAAAAATTGTCAGAATTCAAAAAAAAAGGATGAGAAGGACGCGTACCAGCAGCCTTTCCTCGACCTAGGCGCGAGGGCATGAGCGAGGGCATGAGCGGGGGCGGGGGCAGGGGCGGGAGCGGGGGGGTTGAAGTAGATCCCGTGGTGACCTGCTACCACAAATGCTAGGGATGGTAAATCGGTGGAATGGAGGACCGTCGGGGGGGTTGGGGGGAAATCTTTCTTTTCTTTTGCAGAGGGTGTGCTTGACTGCTGATTAAAGACTTCAAGGCCTGGGCCATAACCTTCCAACCCTTGGATCACTCCCGCAGAAAAGCTGTGAAAACTTTCGCCCGCCGCTCCCACAGGCAGCTGTTGAAATCCATTTTCGCTTAGAGGATCATCTAGCGATGACCAAATACCGCCATACCCTGAAGGGTCTAGGCCATCGTTCGAGTTACTGAATCCAGCTTCAGGAATATCAGGCCACCATGAATTATTAACACAACTTAGGGAATCTGTGGGGGGTTGGGGAGGCACAGCACTTGTGCTCGGCGTTGTGTTGGGATATGCAGAACCCCCGGGACAGGTACCAGATCCCCAATCCGGAAACCTTTGCTTGGGAAGTTGTCTAATAAAACTAGAAGCTTAGTAAACAAAGAAAGCAACATGCAAGATGTGTAGAGGGCGGAGAAAGGGCACGGGGCAAGACAGATCATTAACGTCTTCCACGCCATAGCGAGCCATCCACCCAAATACAGACTTCAGTGTTCCCAAGCGTCCAGTCCGTCCCTCTTCGGGTCCGGACGTGACGGACGGCAGTACCTGAGAGGGCGCCAGGGACGGACGACAGCCCGGGACGGACTGACGGGGACTGCAGGTGTCTCAGGTGGCGCAATTTTCCGGGTGACTCAATGACAGGCGGGCCCTGTAGGTGACTGGCGGGCCCTACAAGTAATTGGCGAGGGCTGCAGAAGACGGGCGAGGACTGCAGATGACAGGTGAGGACTGCAGGTACGATTCGGGAGTTACCGATACGTCGAGGACTGTAGGGCCCTAAAGTCACCCTCTTAAACGGTAATCTTTCCCAAAGGACGGACGCTCTTGCCCTACAGCTTGAGACAGACGCCCGGGACGCCAGGGACTGCAGTCCTGGCAGTGCCTACAGGGCGCATGGGACGCTTGGGAACACTGCAAATACTAGCCACTATTGAAATCCGGACTAGGTTTAGCCAACCACATTGCTTAAACTTGCAGATGGCTCGCTATGGCGTGGAAGACGGTAACCGCTGTAACGAACGCACATTAGGGAAACCTCATGAAGAAGGGAGACAATACCGAGAACTCGTTCCATTATTCATTATTAAGTGATGCCGTGAGAGCATCTTACTCTTCTCGTACTCAGGAACACGGCTTAAATGCCCTCGTGACATGCCACAATGAGTTCGAAACGAGGGAAAAAGGAGCCAGTCTGCAGGTCGGACCGGGCTTCACTGAAGTCTAGGGTTGTTTGTAACAAAACAAAATGGGGAAATGGGGGGAGAGGCACGGTGGGTTATGTATCGGTCTTCGTTAGCGAGCGGAGACCATTAATAGTGCATCTTCTCAGGGAGTGGCAGGTACGTATATATTACCTCCACATGGAAATGCTGTCGATGTAATCATTGCTCTTCGAAAAGGAAAAAGGAAAAAGGAAAAAAGACACCCCGGTACTAAACAACTATAGGTAGTGCGGAAATGTCCTATCTTTTGGTGACTCAGAGGTAATTCGAGTGGGTGAAGGGCAAATATAGGCATAATATATTCACAGAGTTTCTCTAGATGGCCCAACCTGGCTATTCGAGACTTTAATATAGACTATGAACAACCTGTCATACCGGTACCGTATAATCCGGCAAAAGTCGGATTGGAGCCAAAGCGAATTAAAGTTAAACTAAGGCAACCGAGCCAACGGGACAACCAGTAGAGTAAACGATAGGGCCTAATGAGGAATATCACACTTTTTTGCTTTAACGCTTCATGTCCTGAATCCTAGATAGAGAGGAGACTAGACTTGAATGGGGAGGGGCTCGAGCTTTATTTTTTTCCGAGCCTGCCTCGGACTAATATTAGCAACATCTAACTAGGAGATGTCATAAAAGTGTTCTTAGTGCCTACACTATCGCTGAATACATGTAGCGCAGCCGTGGTGAGAAGTCACCCGAGCTAATCCAGCTTGACCCCAACAATACCACCCACCCTACATCCCAGAACCCCAGGACGCATACTCTAGCAACCTGCGCGCAGTCCCAACGTCCCGAGAGCCATATGGAGTGGGGCAGTACTTTCCGGGGGTGGTGCCAGACTGCAGGCGATGCCAGAGAAGATCCCGGTGAGAAGCAGCACGACGGGGGCGGTGGGGGACAGCATGAGAGATGCCTTATGATTTCGGCTCTACCTATATCTAGTCCGGGATCGGGTCAAACAAACGGGGCGGTAGACCTTGCGGGGATCTCGGAGCCTAGCTTTGTCAGTTTACCTTCTGCTCTGGAAGAACCTTCCGGCTTTATCCGCTGCCTGGTGGTAAGCCTAAGTAGGTTCTAAAATCCGAGGGAGCAGTTTCTAGTAACTATATCTCTAACCCTATAGGATGGTGAAGCGCCTGTCAGGAGGAGCATGGTATAGGGAGCCTAACTTAGGTGGTTTTACAGTCCGAATCTGCATTTCCAAGTGATAAATAGAGCGGTGTGCTATAACCCCGCGGGAAAGTAGATTCTAGTCCTATAGCATAAAATACGAGTAGAGGGCATGAGGGCATGTGACTAATTGCCAGAGCTCACCATACACCCTACCTCCCCCCAGAACATCCACAATTTGGCCGCTCGCACCCCCACACAAGCCAAGTCTTGGCGCAAACTCCTTCGACTATAAGTACAGCTCCAACCTCCTCCTCTTCCTTCCCTTCTCTTTCCTCCCCCATCCCTGTGCACGGGCAAGATCAGTAGCAGTGAAGACTTGTCTGAGCTCTGATTTTTGCTAGTTGAAAACTACAACTACATTGACGCTCCCGATCTGCTTTTGTGGATCGGGGAATTTTTGGAAACTATTGCGCTATCTTTAATGATGTGCTGGAGCTCTGCTCTCTTCTGTTTGTGGGTAGGTTGCAGTACGTGCTACTTACAGAAGTTTGTATCTGATATTTTGTTTCTCTTTTTTCACTAGGTTTGGCCAGGTGTTTATTGATGGACTTGGGATTGACGTGGCGGGAAGTTTGGGGTAGCGGTAGCTCTTATGGAATTGTTTTTGGAAGGTTTTCTACGAATACTTTCTTAATATGGTTAGAATCGTTGCGAAAGTGAGTTAGGGAACCTTGGGCACTAGGTAACTAGCAGTGTGCGAACCGCATGGTGCTAGCAACACATGGATATAGCACAGAGAGGAAAGAGCACACGGGGCGAAGCGAATGGATGGGGCCGGAAACACGTAGATGCTATGACTGGGTTTTTGTACCTACATTTAAAATTTCTCAAAGAAGTTAAAATACTAACGGATTATTATATATAGCTCGCTTCCCCTTCCAATTCTTCTACCCGTTTCGAGCGGCACCGTGCATTACGGAACCCAGTAGTACCAATCGGATGGTGAATTAACTTTCTCTTCCCTCATTCACACCGCCGCCCAAAGCTAGATTTATATACTTCAATCCTGATCCGCGCATCCAGCAAGCAAACAGCAAAATACACCACAGCTCCAACACCACCCAATGCCCACCCTCAAAAGCCTTTACAACCCATCCAATCCCGAGAAAAGAAAAGGGGGCGGGGATGGGAAGAAGAAGAAAAAGAAGAAAATCCAATATGGCAAATATACTCTCAAAAATTTCTGCGACACAAAACATGCTAGTCCCTCTAGGAAATCTGCCCAAACAACCTCATAATACCAATCCCGAAATCCCCAAAAGCTCACGTCTCATATCTCCCCTTGACATGCCTCCAGGCAGTCAGTGACCGGGGGAGACAAGCACCAATTCTCCCATCGTAATAATAGCCTCCGGCTTGTCCGCCCTTACCCCGCCACGGCCATAGTATCGAGCACTGTATCTAGCGAGGACCGCAGACAGTCCTCTCTAAAACACCTCCATCCACGTGAAGCCCCAAATCCCCAAAACCAATCCCGAGACCAAAACTGGGGTGGGTGGGACAAAAAAGGAAAAAAAACAAAAGGAACTAAGTTACTCGGGAGAGTCCAGCACCCGGGATTCTCCACTTGCAATGCAATACTGACTAGGCAATGCAGCGCTTGCTTACCGCAGAGCGGACGGGATGGCGGATTTTTCATTGCTCTATGGCCGAGCGTGTTTTCAACATTTCGCCAAAACTAAGCTTTTTAGGAGTGGTGGTGGGGGAGCACCATGTATCACTCGGTTGCGAGTTCCAGGTTCTATTAGAATATCATAGCTTAAATGTGACGGAAGTACGCCCGGTTAGGCATAGTCTAGTGGGAGCTCGCTCATTTGTACAGTGCTGTATATGGATTTACCTCTCAGAGGTAGACTATAAGTACCATCGTCCGGTACCCAAAAGTAACTAGAACAAGAGACAATGGATAATCCTGATCCTCATTCTACAAGCTTCCAGCTCAATCGCGCACCTGACATACGAGATTTTCGATAGGTTCGAAAGTAGGAAGGCAGTACTGTATCACGGCCAGTGAGCGATTGGGGAGCTAAAGAGGGGTGTGGTATGTTATCATGCTGGCGCCTCGTGTCCTGAGGCCGTAGTATGGGGGAAAGTGACGAGGGCACGAGTGCTTTGCCCTTTTTTGTGTCCATCTCGAAAGTATCATAGGCAGATAGGATAGACCAGAAGTTAGACTATGATTACCCGGTTTACGTGGTGCGCTCAATGGAATCATGTGTTGTCACTCGTGAGGGAACTCTTTCTGTAGGAAGTGGCAGGTGCGGATATGTTCGTTGGGATACGAGGATCTAGAGAATGACAAGAGTCATATTGATGTATATCCGTATATTCATGATACAGATTGTTATAGGTAGGGCAGTCTCGGGCGCATCTATGAACAAGCAAGCAAGAAAGCAACTCTCTCTCTCTTTCCCCTTAGCCACAAGAAAAAGAGGAGAGGGGGGAGGAAGAAGGCCAAGCGAGCGGCATCAGCACTCTCGGTCCAGCCATCATATCCGACTAACCATTTAACTTACTGTACACTTCTCCCTCAATTAATTGGGTGTCACAATCGATCCCTCAAACCACACTCCCCACCGGCCTCCCCACCAATTCCACCAACCCCTCAACTACACTCTCCCTAGCAGGAACACTAGCAACCTTTTCCCCAGCAAGATAGCCCAACCAAAGGGCCAATCCAACCCTGTAATCTTCAATGTCCCCCAATCTCACAGTCTCACTTCCCAACTTCCCATCCCCCCTCCCCTCCGGATCATACCAGCACGTCAATTTTCCATCCCCATCCCTAACCAACAACAGAGTTTTCTTCTTCGGCACGCTTCCACGTCCGCCAAACAGCCGCCTGAATTCATCCAATGCAGCGGTCCACCCAGGATCTTCGTATATACCACCCTGTTTCGCCCGGGCAGTAATACTACGAATCCATCCGTCGCGGAGGTGTGAGAAGTCCGTGTTTCGAGTAGGAACTATCCGCAAAGCAGTGGAGATGTGGGAGTTTTGCAAGAGCGCGGTGAAAATTCGTTCGCTGTGTTCTGGCGAAAGGAGGAGTGTGCGGAGAGAGTCTCTTTCCGAGACGGTAGTACTAGTAGCCCCACTAGGGGCAACATGTCGCAGGAGATGTGTTGATAGGGTGGGTAGATCCGGCGTCAACACATACAACCCCACCACGTACACTTGAATCCTCAGAAAACTAACGGTCCGAATTCCTAATCCTACCAGTGTGTACTCTTGACCCCCGATTTCCAAATGCTTGGGAAAGCCCGGCACGCTGGTCGCCCCGGAGGGGACAAGCTCCACCCCTGCACGCTTCTCCTCGTCGGTTGTCAGGATTACCGGGGCGCCGGGTTGGATCGGGGGGTGAGGGAGGGAGTCCAGCGAGTATTGGGGAGATTGTATTGCCAGGACGTAGAGCGTTATCATTGATGTTATCGCACCGATGGCGAGGAATGTTTGCCGGCGTTTGGTGGCACGGAGCTCCTCGCGGGTAGGGTGTGGGGATTTGTGGGAGGGGGGTGGACGGCGCGGGGCGGGCTGTGGAAGGGTTAGTGCACGGGTTTGGCGGAGGGTAGTTTGGATAGGCCGACAGAGACGGCGGGGGAGAAGGCGGGCTGCAAACATTGCCGGTGCAGGTGGGTGGTTGGGTAAGTGAATATAGTTCCTGTCTAATTAGGAGGCAAAAAAGGTGGGATGAGGTGGGATGAGATGGGATGGAAAAATGTCGCAAGGTCTTGGCGCACATCATACTATTGAGCTGCAAGAACACATCGTCAACAAAGTACTCGAGTACTGTTGGGGCTCTCTCGGTCTGGTGTTGCTTGGTACCTGGCAGCGCGGGTTGGGGTGCAGTGAATGCTGTCCGAATTCTGCCAATAACAGGATATGGCCTTCTATGAAGAGAGGTTATCTAGTTAGAAGCGATGTCAACTCCGGACGGGGCGCATCGGTGGACCATGGGAAAAACAGATTGATTCACGGCCGGTATGAAAAATTGGCGAATAAAGAGAAAAGGGACACAGAGAATCGAGGTAGTAGGACGAGCACCGGTGCACGGAAATTCAAAAGCCGGATCTTGTACCGCATGAGACGAGCATTCGAGCCACCAAATTCTCTCATTTGGCCTCCCCATTAGCTGTATTGTCATATAATACATTCCCACTTCTCTGGTTGATTGAGAAATTTACACCAGAGCCCCCTTATCCTTCTATTGATACAGACATCGTCCCATAAAGGGTAAAAATAAAAGCAAAGAAAGGAAGAAACGAGAAAATATTAACCGGGAAAACCAAACAAGCCCTGGTGGAGCAACGCTGTGCAGATGAAAGTGTAGGAGATAAAAATGAAAAACGGCATGCCGATTCGGGCGCCTTGTGACAAAGCCGCCTATTCTTCACAGCCATCCCATCGACACGCCCTATGTCGGCTTCAGTACCGCATCCAAGCTATCCAGGGTTCCCTGAATCTGCTTAACAACCTCCTTGCGCCTAGCCCTGACTTCCGGCTCGCCAGTTTCCACAGAATCCAGCTTCAGAAGCTCACCCATCATAGTCTCTGTCAAGCTCCTATGCGTGTCCGCTCTCTTATCCGCATCTGCCGGGGGGTTTTGGAGGAAATCGTCTACCAATGGATGAAGGTTCGCAACAATCCCCTCCCAAACTGCTTCGATTTGCTGGAACGGGGTCAGGGGAAGCTTCTTGATCTCTGGCTGGGGAGAAGGAGCTGGTGAGGGCGGGAGAGGTGAGGCAGGGCGAGCCTTCTTCTTGCTCCTCTTCTTCTTGCTCTTGGAAGGAGTAGCACCATCAAGGGAGTCCACGATAACCGCCGGCTCGCTACCAGTAGGGGAAGTTTGTGCCGCCTTCGATGCGACACACAGAATCCGAGCAGCCTGTCCGATTCCGAGAGACCTCAAGGGAGCCGCGTCCTCCCTGAGGATTTTTCCTCCACAAGAAAGACTCACCCTCTCGAGCTCTACGCCAGTAAGCCCCACACATTGATCCCGGACCGCTCCAACAGTGACAATTCCCGAAGTAATGGTACCGACAGGGTAAGAAACCATGTACTCCTTCGTCCCGTGTTTAATCGTAACGTAGTCATCGCTCCTATCAGGATCCGGATTTTCAATACCGGAGATTAGAGGACCCTTGTGGACTTCACGTTCTGTAACGATGTAGGTCTCCTCGGCACGACCCTGCGGACGGCCGAAAAAGCGACGCATAAAGACAATAGTGGAGAAGAGGCCAAGCGAGACCAATATGTGGGGTAGGATATCGGGTAAGGATCTGGGTGTGGAATGAGGAAAGGCCGAGAGCTGAAGTTTGGTGAATAGTCTGTCTAGGCTGCCAAAGTAGGGAGAGAGCTGGTCTAGATAAGGATCTAGAAAATCCGCGTAGGGCGCCAGCTTGACTGATATGTGGTGACGGATTGTTGGACAAAGAAGGGTCGGCTGAGCTCCGGGTATGATCCCTGTGCGTTGGGAATGTAGCCAGCGTCACGGGAAATGTTTGATGCGGTGGACGAGAGGACCGGGGATGATGATCGATGAAGTCAGAGGTTTGTGTGGTTATGAGTGAGCAGAGAAGCCTTGTTTCGATCCTGACGAAATCCGGAATCGATGTATGTGAGGTAGAGGTGAAAAGGAGGGGATGTAGACCAGTAGAATAGGGCAGCAGCAAATTTGTCGGACCCTGAATGGACAAGACGTGTCTTCAATCTCAAAAGAAAATAAAAGGAAAAAAAGGAACTATGATAAATCACCGGTTGGGTGGTTGTGCCCTAACTTACAAGCACGAGTCCTATGCCGGCACCCACCAGAGCAACCTCTCTTGCTCCAAAATGACAAACCGAAGGGTCTTGGAAAATTCCGATAAAAAAGGAAAGACAGAAAGACAGAAAAACAAAAAAAAACCGGTGGTGGCGATCGCAGAGCCTCTTATACTTCAGCTGTTTCGTTTCATTTGTGCTTCTTCTGATTGATCTGGTCTTCAGTTTACAGGTACCAGTATTGCTCGACTGTCGCATCCCTAGCAAAAAACAAAATTTAGTGGCAAATTACAGGTAATAAGCGGTAGTTTAGTGTTATCAATATAATCCTCTGTTAAGTCAACAACATCCTCAATATTGCAAAAAGGGGGGAAAAAATCAGCATACTCTGCTACCGGTGCTTGTGGAAGCCCCTGTCCACTAACATTTACTCTCAACGGCACAGCAGGGTGATGAAATTGGGTAGGCAGGAAAGCGCAGGCTATCCTTCACTGTTTCGCACCCGCAAGTGACAATAAGGAAAAATATTCATCCGATGAACTCAACACAAGACCTAAGTTACAGTAGACAAAAAGCCAATTGTAAAAATTCCGACATGATGGGCCAAATTCGCTTATCCAAGTGCAGATTCAAACTCGAGCTAACCACCAGTACTCGAGTACCGGTACACTGGCAGGATGAGTGAAAGATGGAAGAAAAAAAGGCCCACTAAGCAGAGAGAAGGCAAGATAATCAGACATCGCCCCCCTCTCTACTTCCTCTTCCTTGCTTTCCCAGCACGCAATCGCGAAGCACCATGCGCAGGGAATTCCATGCTCTTTCCATCAACAGCTCAATAAATCTTGACAGCTTTACAGTCCCCGATGGGGCCGACGCCGTTGGAGTGGAACCAAAATGTTGAATGTATCTTGCTTATACCGTACTCCTACGGTAGTGGATATGATGCCGGTATCGAAATGTTGAAGGGAATCCCTGGATTTCACCCCCATCTCATTCTATCTTTCCTAATCGGTACCCCTCCGCGCACGGACATACTAGCTTTCCCTAGCATTAGATAAGCAGAACCCCTGCCAGCAGAAAGGGCATTGGCTGAAAGGCTTCAGATAGTCACACAAAGGGACGGCATCGATTGGTCAAACCTGAGACCAACAGAGCGGAGCACCGGTACGGTACTCGAGCACGGTACTGTGTGGCAGTCAAGGAGACTTTGAAGAAGCCGGGATGTATGATACTGGTGTCCAGCAAGAGAGAGGTCCACTCCTTCCTTCCTGGCACACCTTGGTTGTTGCTGCTGCAGCTGAACCCTTTCCTCCCATTCGCTCCTCCGGCGTCTCGTGCATCGTTGCCCCAAACCTGCAATTCGCCCACAAAAGGTCACTGGGTTGAACTGCCATCTGGTGTCTTGTGAACCCTACGTCCTGATCTCTTCCCTCGATCTGACTATCGCTACCAAAGGGCCACCAGAGCGAGGAGAGGGGGACAACTGAGAGAGGGGAAAGAAAAAAAGAAAGAAAGGAGGAAAGGAGGACAAAAGGGAAAAAAGAGCGAAAGATAGAGAGCCTGTTTGAAGCAAAGACTGTGGAGAACCCGCATCTTGTTACCGCATCTGCCTCTTCTCATCCTATTGTTGCTGCTGGTTCGCCTCTTCCCTTCCCGAAACGAACAATATCCTCACATTTTAGGGATCCTCCCTAAAGGAGAGGAAGAAAGAAGAAAAAAAGAAAAAAAACCCTCTACTTGACCCGACTGGATCTAGGGACCGACTGGCTGCTGTCACTATCACCGATTCACTCAATCGCAATCCGTTTCTCCGCCTCTCCTTTGAATTCTCTTCGCTCGTTCGCTCCGTTTTGTCGTCGTTATTCGTGTTTTCTTTTCTTCTCCCTTTTTTTTCACTTCAACTCAGGCCCCGCACCCTGACTCCGCATCGCCTACTATAGACCTTGTATGGTCGCTGGTATTCTCTCTTCTCTCTGTTGTTTGCAACCCCTTCAAAAAGGTGTTGCATTGACCACCCGTTGAGATCCCGCTACGCCTGCCGTTCCACTCAGCAGCTTCATCCTAGGTTATTCAACGACTCTCATTCCCTCTCTGCCTCCGTCTCTCTTTCGTCTTTTTTTTTTTTTTTGCCGCACCTTCTTTCGTTTATTTCACTGGTCGCTTTCTTTCTGGTGTTCTAGCCGATGATATAGTCGGGCAGAAGTCGGTCCTCCCCCCACGCCGTCCTATTAGTCCCAGCTTCTTCACATCCGCACTCCCACCTCTTCTATTCTCTCTGCGAAACATTTTTTAACCCCAGCGATATGGCGGCGGTATCCACTGCCGCCCTTACACCTCCTTCCTCATCTCATGGCAGGTCGACTGGGGGAGACTGGAACTTGAGTGTTCCTATAGACGGGGTATGTTTTAAATAAATAAATAGGAGCTGCATCCCCGGGTCGACGCGTCGCCCAATCCATGTCCAATGCCGAGCCCCAACTGACTTTCTTATCCATAGACTGATACTCCAGATCCTACTTTACGGGAACACCATCCTAACGCCCCAATGCCCCCTCGCAGCGCTACAGACCGTCGGACATCGAATGAACTTCATCACGTGCAGCACACCAAGAATGTCGTGCCGATGGCAACAATCACACCAACCACCCCAAATGTGTACAGTCCTCAGCAGGAACGCCAATACCCTCTAGGGGATGAAAACTACCACACCTATAGTGCGGTTCAAGCTTCCGGTTATAACAGATCGGTATCTCCCGAATATCTAGCTGCACCTCGAGCCCCGATGCTACAACGTCAGGACTCCACCGTTTCCTCCAACCACGACGGTGATTCGGTTTTCGATTTGTATGGGGGGAGACTCTCAACAGTCAGCGGTATGAGTGCTGGTTCATATGGACGGAGGAGCTCTGGGGAAGAAGGACTTCCCAGCTTTGTGAACGGCAACGGTGACCATGCCGTGGACGAGGTGGAAGCAGACTCTTCCAACTGGATTCACAGTGACAAACTTGCCGAAATAGAAGCTGTCGATTCGGGAGGTGGGATCAAGTCCAAGGGCAAGGATCAAGCGGACACTTCGAGGTGGATTGATAGGGACAAATTAGCCAAGATCGAAAATCAGGAACTCCAGCAGGCGGGTATCCGCTCAAGGGCATCAAGTGATGGGACATATGTAAGGGAAGAGAACGAATCGTTCAGGGGTGGAAAGAAGCAGCGAGTCGTTTCTCCGTCGTCCGTGGAAGATCGGTCGGAACAAGCGTATGACCCTGAGGGATTTAGCTTTGATTTTAGAACACCAGAAGAACAGGCTGCAGACGACACCCCGGTCCAAGCAATGCCTTCTCGCCAGTTTCGCAGGCACCCTTCTTATTCTCGAATACCGGTTCCGACATCTTCGCCATGCCCCATACCCCAAGGCTACATTGAGCGCAGTACTCCTCTCTTGCGGAACTCGCTCACACCCAATGGATCCGAGGATGACAGGGCCTCCCTTTCAGGTATATACCATCGTGCTCGCAAGCGCTCCCATTCGGCTGGTTCAACATTTCTTCTCGACGATCAGGAACCAGCAACCCCGACACCAGGTCCCTTGTCTAACCCAAAGAACCCTAGCCGGTCACCTATGTCTCATGGAAATCGAAGAACCTCTCGGACTCCCTCTCAGCTCCGGAAGGACCGGTCCCGTTCTAACCCTCAGCTCCACAACCACAACCGTCCGGGTACGTCTGCATCGCATACAACACACACAGGTAGTGCCGGATCACAAGCCTCAGGAGGCAAGCATCACCCCGAGGGCCCCCCCCCCTGGTCCCTCCAGAGTTACAAACCGGATCCAAGTTTGCCACCGGACCAGCAGATTATACCCACGGTTGCCAAGCGTATGCAGCAGGAACAGTGGGAGAGAGACGGTGCATATGCCAGTGTTTATGACCGGGAGCTAAGACCTCTCAAGGTTCCCTCGGACCCAAACCTAGATAAGGAGAAGGGGAAGGCAGGGGAAATGGGTGAGCCTGAGTGGCCATTAAAGAGCCCGGCTCTACGACCCGAGCCGCCGGCGGGGAAGTCAAAGCCAGATGCCGGGTATAAAACAGTGCCTACAGTAAGTGCAAATTTGTTATTTTACTTTTTGCTTTCAGTGTTGGTTTGGGGGGTATGGGAGGGGAGGGTCATTCTTTAGGTAGCTTTCGGCTTCCCCAAAGAAACATTGGGACAATTTCAGATAAACAGTGCCTTTTTCGAATGTGCCGTTTGGAATACCTTGGGCTTTGCCTTCGAAACTAACCTGGTGGTTACCCGCAGGTCAGTGGAGCGTCGGACTCAAACACGGTACCAAAGATCCAACAAATGCAACCACAGCCGAACGACGTGGAAAGGGGCAAGGACAAAAAGAAGAAAAGCTTGTGCTGTTGCGTTATATGCTAAATTTCTTACTGGCCTTTTTTTCTTTTCCCCATATGGATATCCGATACAAGGGAATCGACCCAAGAAACGACTCTTCTTTTATACCCTTTCCTTTGCTTTCTTCCCTTGTCTGTTCCATTTCTCCATCATACCAAAAGCCAGCCGTTACTAAGATGATCGAATTCGGAGCTTGTGAAATTTTCATAAAAGGCCTTTTTTTCTCTAGCGGTTTTTTATAATGTCATCGGGGCTTTCTTCTCTCTTGCTTTTCTTATTTTTCACAACTTAACGGGTGTCTTGATGTTTTTGTTAGCTGGTTGCTGGAGCAAAGTTCGTTTTTAACTTCTCTTTTTATATCCCTAGCTTCCCATCGCTCTTTCTGTCAACTTATACCTTATTTTGCTTTGCTCTATAAGAAACCCGGCGTGTGGTGGGTGGGTAGGTGGTTTGAATGTTTTTGCTCTTTTTCGTCTTTGCTTTCTCATTTCGCCCTTCCCAGAGCTTAGTTTTGCATCATATACCCCCTTCTCCTTACCGTTTCTCTTTTCCCCCAAACTGCCCTCCGTCCGTCCATCCAGCCAAACGATCAATCCTTTCCGTTCGTTTTCACTTTTTTTCATTGTGTTTATCAAAGCTTTGCAGAATGATTGGAAGGGTTATTTGGCATTTCGCCATCTCTTTCTTTTGTGCGTATTGATTGAAGGCGATGGGATTGTAATATAGTTGACAGAAGGAAGGGAGGATGATAAGTTTGTTGATTGATCGAGCCAGTTGGAGGGAGTGTATCAGTGGGTGGTGGTAGATCGTGATGTGGACGACGAGTAAATCATTGAAGTGGCGCCACTCTTATCGCAACCGGAACATAGTTTGTCATATATTTTTCCGAGTGATTTGTTGTGATGCTGGCAGATTGGGCGTGATTGGTTGGTTAGTTTAGGTGAGTCACCTGAGCAAAGTATGTATCGTGCATGAGTACTGCAGGCAAGAGATAGTATTTGGTAGTTCCCTTAGATCTTGCAGATCCGTGGCGCCTACCAATCGGAGAGCACCGCAAGAACCCGAATGATTGGTACTGGAGCTAAGCCGTTCAAAATCCCCTCTCTTGAGTAGGGGTGAAAGCATTGCGAAAACTGACCCCCTCGGTCCCAGCTTATGATAAAGAAATTCCCCACCTTATCAGTAAAGGTAACTTCAACGTCCTAGAGTGAGTACCAACTAACCGAGTTCTCACCATATTGGTTTCACAAAGTTCTAGCTGATCGATTAGATCTGATCCTTACCCACAAGCCGACAATATCCCGATATCCTGCTTTGCGTTAGTTTTCATGTTTTGCCTTAGAGAAAGTATCATTCGCTAGTTAAAATGGTTGAGGCTCTGGCGAGCTAAGACGGCTCTCTCCGATGGTAGACATTGCGCACTTAATGGGCGAGTTGTAGGTGTTCTTGGATATAGCTGCACTGGGGATTGTCAGCCAGGCTATGAAGGATGAAGGATGAAAGCGGATTGTGATAGATAGATGGGGGCCAGTGGATACATCGTAACATGGGAATCCTCGCAAGCAGTGTTCCCGACAGTCCAGCCCATCCGTCTTGGAGGTAGCACAGGACGGGTTATGAGCACCCCATGCCGGTGGGTCTTTCGTCATCTAGAGAGTTAGGAATATGGCTACTGGCTGAGAAACAATGATAGGAGGGATTGTAGAACCCGCCTAAACTTGTTATTAATAGACGCAGTAGATAAAACCCGAAGGTTCATTCCCGAGCCGAAGGCATATCTGCAAGTTAGACTCCGAGGCTCCTGTTACACCCAGGTCATTCATTCCCTTTGTTTGGCCAGATTTCGGAGCAGCGATGGGATCAGTTGGAGGTGAGATCATGAAACATCACTCATCCCATTCTCCCATGTTGGAAATTGTCAAAAGTGTTGGGGAAGCGAAGGTTATAAAAGCGAATAGGATTGTAGAGGTCGGAGCTGTGTTGTATTACCGTTGTCTAGGAAGAGAAGATCGAGGTAAAGCAAGAAGGGTGCTGTACTAGGGGAATGGCATGACTAAGGTAGAAGCGGAGCTGACAACACGCCACCACAGTTTCCAACGGGAATGCCCACACTTGTAGGCAGCAGTACGTGCATGCAGCATACTCGTGGGACACGCAAGCGGTGAAAAGTTTTCCCCTATAAAATCACCCTCCTTCTCGCCTTTGCTTTGTTTTCCTTTCTTTCTTTCTCTCTTTTTTTTCTCAAGCTATCTCACAACTCCTTAACCGCGTCATACCAATCACTTTTGTTCACCTGAACTACATCGCTTCACTTCGTGAAATCCTTCTATTCGATCATTACCTGTATTGCAAACAACACCTCTGTCCCCAACAGTCCCCCACCGTCCCACCTCTCCCCACCTGCCCCTTGGCAAGCCTGCAGTCATACCTCTACCCCCGTAAAGCAATGCCCCGCCTTTGGGACCGGCTCTCGGAGCCGAAGGCCGTTGTCCTGGGGCTTCGCTGAGCTTGACATATTGTTAGAAGCGGGTCAGTCTCTTCCAGGGTTCCTGTAATCCCTCCAGGGAATTTACGCCGTGCAATCCTCGATCTCATTCATATTCCATCTCATCTATCTTGGGTCTTCCTATTTTCTCGTCAATCCCGGGTTTGTCCAAAATATCTACAGACTCCGAATAATGCTAATTACTGATTTGGTCATCTCATATTCTTTAGCGTTCATCCTGATGCATTCCTCCACTCTAGCCACGATCGTTACCGGCTTCTGTTTCGGTTATTATGATCCTTTACGACCACTGCAAGCCCCCGCCAACCTGCCCTCCTCCTGCCCGTCCCTCCCTGAATTCCAGCGAGATTTCTGCCATATTTTCCAAATTAGGCATCGAGGAGATCATTGGGGACCACAAAAGGGATCGGGAGAAGGGATCGGCCCGGACTCTCGTGGTTTCCTTGCCCGGGTCGGCTAGGCTAGAGAGGTGTTTGCGGGTGCGGCCCGGGTACTCCACCCGGTGGGTATGGGATAGTGGGTGGGGGCAATGTTGGATAGGGGTAGGCGAGCTGGGAAGCAAGTTATTTTCAGTTGAACAACTATGTGTCTACATGGAGGCTTGCTGGACAGGACTAAAAACAGATGTGAAACAGATTTATTAGCACGTTTAAGCTGAACAAACTAGATGGTGTGAGATAGTCGGATATTCATTTTATTTGAGAGGGGGATATATTGTTACATGGAGGGGATCCTGCAGTGAAGGCCTTACTCTATGATGGTATAGAAGGAAGATACGATACCTACTAGTAGCTGAAATTCTGACTATTGTAATGAGCAGAAAGGTGCAGTGGGAGGCCCGTAGGTTGGGCTATAATCAAAGGGGCGCAATTTTGCAATATTAGGTTTGAAACAAAAATGTCATAAAAGTTAGAAAAAATCCCATTTTTCTTGTGCCCCAAACAGGGCCTTAATAATTAAGTCAAGTGACAACACAGAACTGCCTCGTAGCATCACGAATGATACTCTGTGGCCCTTGCATCACCCCTCATGTATCCCCCGCACTGCTGATAGTGCCAAATTTCCCTAATTTACGTCATGCTAAAGAGACATTGGTGAAATTGGCGTAATTGTTGTATGGGTAAACTCAACCTCATACATAGGTGTAAAGCTATCACATGGCTCTGGATGTTTTGTTAGTAGATATCGACAAGGGCATTAAGTTACCCTACGACTATGTCCAACATCATTCCCACATCAGGTTTAGTGATCCTGTTGATGTGAAAAGACCCGCGTTATAACTTGATCCAAAATGCTTTTGGCACCACCACCACTCGATTGTCAGTTCTTGAAAAGTGCAAGGCTACGTTATTTTTTCTTATTATACTCTGCATTTTAGCGGGATGTAACTTGGGGGAATTCGGCATTATTGACGCTGCAGGGGATAGCCCTATCAATCTGAAGGCGGGGCTCCTTTTTCTCGAGTTAGGAGTGAGTGAGACTATCTCACCAGCCTATAGACACTGAGAACGCCAACTTGACCTCCCCTTCCCTTTTTCTTTCCCTTAATATCCTTCCACACGACTCACATGGCGGTGTTGTAAGATGTGCTTGATTCTCCGTGAAAAAGGGAAGCCCACCACTACTTTCCTTTTTACCATCTCGTGCAGGAAAGAGCTATGATACTAATACACATAATGGGCTTAGCAGTCACACTGGACACTGTGTCCTATACCATATCCACCATTCTCCTAACATGACGCACTAGTAACACTTCCATCTCCACATTCATCTACTAGTGGCATCCGATATGGTCAACCACAAGTAATTAGATCCAGAGAAGCCACATTTTCCAACAGGCGGGTTAGTAGCCTGGCCGAGTGATGGACTATGATGTTGAAACTCTTGTGCTGTATGGGTGTCAGGAGTATGATAGGCTATAGATCACCAGGAAGGGGGTGAATGATCTTTCGTCCCTCTCCCCAGCTCCCCCCTGACCCACCAGCCCCCCCATTGAGGAGGTAACCATTTCCGCCCTCTCTACTCAATGAGATTCGAGTTTTGGGCAAATCTTGAAGTTGTGAGAAAGAAGGGGCTTCTAGTATTGCGGGGGCGGTGCGGGGGAGCGGGATGTATGCCTAAGTTTTTGTTTTGCTTCCTTCCGTTTTGCTGTGTTCATGCCTCACACACCGTGAACTTCTTGGCGGGAAGCGAACCAGCAGAGGGTATCATACTTTTAGACCTTATTTTTTGGTTCACACCCAAAACTAGTGTTTTCAATCCATAATGTGGGGCTTCGTGTGAGAGTGCAAGAGAGATAATTACCGTAGGTCTGCCAAGCAGGAACACAGCTCTTGCCCAAGTCATCCCACAGAACCGGTATCATACCGTAAAAACTTGAATAATTGGACGGTGTGCTATGTCGTTGGACTTTCCTCTCCTAGTAAGGTCAAGAAATTTTCTGTCTCGGAGGGGGGAAAGGGGCCGTGTTTTTGCTGTGTTTTTGCTGTATTTTTGCCCCCTTTCCAGAGAAGGGAATTCTGGACTTCATAGCACACCGTCCAATTATTCAAGTTTTTACGGTAGCCCAGAAGGTGCACCATATTATACGACTGCTCAATGACTCAACCCCCAAACCCAGTACAGCTATATATGATATCATACCTCCACTCGGACATACTAGTGGCCTTGGCAGTGCACCTCTTTGACCATAAATACCGTGACAATCTCTCCTCCTTCCCTTCCCTTCCCTTCCCTTTCCTCCACACCCATCCTAGTGCACGGGCAATATCAGTAGCAGTGAAGACTTGTCTGAGCTCTGATTTTTGCTAGTTGAAAACTACAACTACATTGACGCTCCCAATCTGCTTTGGCGGGTTGGGGAATTTTTGGAAATTACCGCGATGTCTGTAAAGATTCGCTGAGGTTCACTCTTCTTCTGCTTGTGAGTAGGTCGTGTACGTGCTACTTGAAGAAGTTTTGTGTTTGCCCGTTTGTTGGTTTTTTGTCTTTTCGGTCTTTTTTTTTCATGGGTTACTTCTACTGTTCGCAAGTGACTAGGCCAGACTTTAGGAAGGCCTGCTGGGTTTGCGCATATCCAGAGATGCCAGGAGGCTTCCAGTGTATGATATCCAATCAGTGAAGTTTCTAGGCAACAGTGTTCATGAAAATGTGAGACATCCGGCCAGGCGATTTCACGAACACTTTTGCCTAGGGACCATAGATATTTTGTTAACAGGTGGCTAGCATGACTGGACTCTCACAAATATCTGAAGATACCTATTATTTGAAAATGGCTACGAATATTTTCAAATGCCTGAAGAGATCCTCACATATTCCGCCGGTTCCATCCTCTGGATACTTTAATGTCTTTAATGTGTTCCGAGTCGTGTAGATGCTAGGTAGTTCCCTATTACTCAGTATACTCACAACAAGGAGACGAATTACTTATTAGTGCACCGTAAGGCCTTTCCAATTGATTCCCCACTTGGAGGGAAAATGAAAATTGAATATAACCACCTATGGCACAAATTTGGAACAGCAAGTAGCTGCGGCATAGGTGTGGTAAGAATACAGAAAACAGATATATAGAAGCTCAAACACCACCAAGAGACTACAGTAATGGATAGCAGAAAAATTGGCGCAACCTCCCTCCACAACCACCTCCACAACTATAATTCAGAGAAGGGGAAAGCATCACAGCAATTAAAGCCACTCATCAATTACATCGCCACTGCAGTCAGGCATTCCATGTCCCCAGCAGCCCGGAATTCTCAGGGGGGTGCAACGCATGGGTTTTGTAAGTTCCCACAAGCTAGGTTTTCTTCCTTTACCCACTGTGAAATACACAATTAAAAGGAGCCGAATCGCCGTAAGTCGGGTAGCAAATCCAAACATTGGAGGGAATATTGGTGTTCGGAAGGGGAGCTCGAGTGTTGGATGGGTGGACGTGGTGGATGTGAGAGAACTTGTTCTATTCTCAGATGCGCGCCGCTGCTAACTAAATAGGACTAATAAAACATGTGTGCACAACTAGTGGTTTGCCCTCAACGCCGTCCTATCTTCTCCACAACACAACTAGGGGGGTGGTTGCCCGTACCCTACTACACTCAACATCCAGGACGTATAAGGCCTGCAATCCACCTACCCAAAATGGATCCAAAAAAACCAGCCAGGAAACCAATTAAAACGCCGGGGAGTATTGAAGGGTCGGGAACATTATCTGAAAAGTTTAATAACACAGTCAGTAAACAGGGTCTCAAAACACTATAGGATTTTTTCTCAAACAAACCATCATTTGATTCTGGCATCCTGGATTCTAGGTCTCGTGGGGTGGTGGGATTCGTTGTTGGTTGTGCAGGCATTCTCAAGACCGCGTGGAACCAAACCGAGTTTAAGCAGTGTAGTAGAGTACTGCGCCGTTCTCTCACAAATACCGGAAGTCGACGGTGGAGGTTCTTGTGAGGATGACCTGTAACTTAGGAGAAAAACAGGAGGAAGTAAAGGCTCGCTGTGAAAGCTGAACGAGGATAGTTGGATTGCGGTAATTGATTGATTTAATCTCGTCAGAAGAAAAGTAAAAGGTAAAGACTTGTAAGAGCGGTTTCTGATGGTCGAAAAAAATCCCACGATGAGGAGTCCCCGCCCTCCTTAAATAACAGGAATGCGGCTGCCTAAACAACTAGCTTTCTCTACCAAGCAAGTGCATACGTAGTCTTTAAGAAAATAGGAAAAGTCGGTCACCAAAGCTGTCCGCACGCCCAGTATCCGACCCTATAGTTACCTGGCATCTAGCTGTCAACTAAATGGGGAAAAGAGAAAACATGTAAACACAAGTCACAGTAACGAAGCGATACTACTTTAGGCTCCAAGACATCAGTCGTCCGCACACTCTCTAGTCCTGCTGTATCCTTCCTCATATAATAGACAATCACTCTGATAGGAACCTGCTGTAAAGGTAACCAAGATGCGGACTTAGTAGGTTAGGCACACAGGCTACTAAGCAGTCGCCCAAAAGCCACTCTGTAAAGAACTTCCTTGAGTAGTAGCCATACCGAGTAGTAAAGCAGCTGCACAGGAGTCCCCATTTTCGCTGCTTTTTCGCTGTTTTGAGCTTTCACCTTAACTGCGCTGGGCCGGGAAGTGGATCAGACGCAGAAGAGAACCGGTTTGTATATGAATTTTGCACAAATCCTCACTACGGGAAGTTGAACAAAATAAATCCTCTGAATTCCGCTCAAAAGCAGGCAAATCTAAAACGCTGTATTACCAGAGATATCTCCTGCCCTCCCGAATCCCATCTTTTCACGGTTGTGCGTCAATTGAGATTTGCATATCTCTATTTATTTATTTTTGGAGCATTTTAACTAGTCCACTTCTCCGTATGATTCCCTTCCCAGCCCAATATGTTGCTAGACAATCCCTACGGTACTGGCGGTGTAATACGATACCACACAATGGAAACCATGAACATGAATTCCAGGACTGAACAACTCCCAACTGTACTGCACATAGTAGAATCGAGCCAACATGCCACTCCCAACCCCGGGCATCCCCACAAAAAAAAAAGGCCAACCCCACTAGCTCAAAGCTTCCGAAACCCACGATCCCCATCCCCATAATTCGCCGCTATACTCTAGTCCTCTCCACACAGTGAGATCCTCGTACACCTCCTGGGTACCTGTGTACAGACCATATTCCTCAGAGGCTTAGAAAAGATTCAACGTAGTAGCTAGGTTCTTATTGAAGGAATACCTAAAGCGAGGAGCGAGGGGTTCAAGGATAGATCCAAGCCGCAATTTCTTTAGCCACTGCTCTAGCAATCAAAGCAGCAACAAAACCACGTAAAATGCTAAGGAGTATCGCGGGGCCAAAAATAATATCTGAAAAGTTTAATAACATACAGTCAGTTGACAGGATCCCAAAACACTGTAGGGTCCCCCAGGCTAACCATAAATTTGTCCTAGCATCGCACATACTAGTAGGCATGATAAAGTGGGAATATTCGGTGTTGGTTCTGCAGACATTCCTACGACCGCGTGGAACCAAACCGAGTTTAAGCACTGTGGAGTACTGTAGCGTTCTCTTGCGGATATCGGACGGAAGTCGATGGCAGAGCCTCTTGTGAGGATAACTTGTAGGAGAAAAATTGGAGGAAGTAAAGGCTCGCTGTAAAAGCCGAAGGATGATAGTCGGATGGCGGTAATTGATTGGTTTGGTCTCGTCACAGGAAATGTGAAGGGGAAAGACTGTGAGAGCGGTTTCTGATGGTCGAAAAAAAATCCCACGATGAGGAGTTCCCACACCCTCCTTAAATAACAGGAACTGCTGCCCAAACAGCCAGCTTTCTCCACCACGCAAGAGCGTGCGTAGTCCCTAAGGAAAACACGGAAAGCCAATCACCAAGGCTATCTACTGCACATTCAACAGTATCCGACCTCATCCCTGGCCTCTATCTGTCAACTAAATAGGGAAAAAAAGAACACATTTAAGCACAAGTCACAGTAACGAAGCGACCCAGATACCACCTTTGGACCTCCAAGACACCACCGGCGGTCGTTCGCACGCTCGCCAGTCCTATTGTATCCTCCCTCATATGGTAGACAATCACTCTGACGGGAACCTGCTGTAAAGCCAACCCGCAATTCTAACCCTAGCCAAGATGTTGACTTAGTAGGTTAGGCACACATCCGCCCAAGAACCACTCTGTAAAGAACTCCCTTGAGTACCGTAGAAACTCAAATAGAAGAAATATGTGCTAGGACTTTGGAATTTCCTTTCCGAGCCACGCGAGGGGGAACACCGCAGACTGCGCCCCCAGTTCAGACAAAATAAAAGGAATATACGATGCGCTTTACTAGGGGAGGCACCTCCAACGTCCTAGTACATGTTTCTTCTATTCGAGTTTTTACGGTAGTAGTAATACAGAGTAGTAAAGTAGCTGCACAGGAGTCACCATTTCCGCCGTTTCGAGCCTTCTCCTTAACTATGCTAGACCGGGAAGTGGATCAAACACAGAAGTGAACCGGGTTGTATTAATATTAATAATTATAATAATATAATACACCCCTCCCTGATATACTTGTATATTCTGTTTTATTTCTTTGTGGAATAGGTGGCTTGGTTGCCTTCCTTTATGTTTCTATGATCTGCAAACCTCGCAGTCCTACGGCCTCGGGCGAGAGTCACTCCCGGTATCACTGTCTGATGTTATGTACCAGAAATCCATTTCATGGTAGGATATTGGTACCTTCCATCCCGCCTCAGCCATTGACGAACTGAAAACTATTTAGCCTAAAGTCACAGTTTATCTGCGTATATAACACTAGTAACACTATATCAGGAGGCTTAAGGGCTTGTAGTAAACTGGCTCACAAGAGCCTATCATAGACAATTGGGATAAGCCGGAAAAAAAAATTCAAGATTCAGTGGGATAAAATACAAAATACCAGAGCATGGTAGCAAAGGATGGAAATAAGAATCGTTTTAGAAGCTTTAAATTAGTGGGATTGGTGTTTTGTTGAATATTCCCCCCATCGTGTATAATAAATCTATTGAGCTGTTTCTATTGGTGCCGTTTGGAACTCCAATCGAGTGTCACCCACTTCGAATGTTGATTAATATCATTCAAAGTGGTAGGCACCTTGGTACGGTTAACGACGTTTCGTGGTGTACCGTAAACTCTCGTTAAGTCCACCATCGCCCATCGGCCTCGGATCCCTCCCGATCAGAGACAAAACACCCCGAGAAGGAATAACGTGTTCCAGATGCGGTATAGCTTATTTAAGATGAGCCATTGGATCTCATTAACCGGTATTCGTAATTTTGTTAACATGCCCTACTAAGCCTATTTGCAGTTTGGACTGTGATTTCTGTTGAGATCCCCGATGGTGGATTTAACGAGAGTTTACGGTAGTTGTTATTGATGTTGACGGTGCGTGTGATGGTATGACAAAGTAACTAACAGTAGCGCTTCGTCCAGCTGGGCCAGTGATCCGAGGAGAGTAGAGTAAAGTAAGATAGAAATGAAAAATGAAAACGAAAAAAAAAACAGCGAAAACCTCCCCCCTCCCCATCTCTCCACTCTCTTAAGCCGGTAACGCCTCTGTCGAACTCTCGTTGGGCAACTGCAGATATAAACTCAATTAGCCACACCACCACTCCCCACAATTCATTCAAAGGAAACCCCACCGGAGGATTCTGCGGCTTATTACCCCCAGCCGTAACTCTATTCAACCCAATTCCCACCCCTTCAATGACCGCCAGTAGGCATGCACACCCAATAGCACTATTCCTAGCCGCCCTAACCCCACCCCTAACAGCAAGAGCACCACCAGTGAAGAACCCAGCGATAATAGCATTGTACGGATCATCCTTCTGCCGAACCCCCTTGACGGCGCAGTCAAAGGTGGAGAATAGACCCCCCCAGACACCAAAGTTACCACCGAGGACGGGTGCTCGGGCTTTTATCGATGTGAGCGCTCCGATGGAGCGTTCGCCACTGGGAGAATTCTTGAAGCCTTTTACCCCGTGCCAGATTGCGCCGCCGACGGCCTAGAGGTTTTTTTTTTCTTGTTAGCCCGAATGTGTTGAAGTGAGTGATGGGGGGATCCTACGCCCATGGCGAAGGCGCCACCGAAATCACTGAGGACCACCCATGGACAAGGGTCGCGGGAGTGGTCTATTATGCCCGATTGTCTCATCTTTTTTCTTTCTTTTTTTGGGGTAGATTTTGTTGTTCTTTGGTTTTGTTAATAAGGGAAAGGACAAGGAGAAAGGGAGAGAGAAAAAGGGGAAAAAAAGGATCGCCTGCGGGTCCTCGTATGTGTTTATCTTAGGTGTGGTGGTGGTCGGGAAGTGAGGTTAGATGGAGGCGGACTTTTTTTTTCTCAACAGAGGTCAGAAAGCCAGGACGGTGGTGGGGGATACATATGCGTCTTGGCGCCGCCTTATCATCACGTGGTTAGAGAGTTTGCGCAAGAGGACCTGGTGGCAGTTAACGGAAAAGAAACCTAGGTCTCTGGATGAGTTTGCGCACCAGGCCTAGGTGGCTTGGTAGCTGGAAGATGGGAATTGAGTAGGGTAATATCGCATGGCCCTCAAATTTGTTCCCTGCTCAAATTAGGATTCCCAGATACAGTCTCCCCCGGCTATAATGAACGCCAAGAATCCCGTCCTAAAAGCCCCGTTCACTAATTTTTACTATGGGCGTACAATAACCAAAAATTCATTATAGCGAGATTCATTATAGCAGGGGGCAACCGTACACAAGTTGGGTACTAACCCTACTGACTGCCATAGAACAGGTGATAATCTACTACTGAATGCCCAATATTATCATCAGTAAAATCTTTTAATAAAATGTAAAAAGAGCGCTGTGTTGCTGCTGATTTATTGTTCTGCAGCGATCGGATTTCTTCAGGTCTGAAAAGCCCTATTTTACACTTCTTCCAGGTCTCGCTACCCACCTGGGTGCCCAAGACCTTTAGGTTAACAGAAAATAACCTGTTTTCCTGCCACCTATGTCTCCTTGCGCAAACTCTCTATTGATGAAAGCTTATCGGTAGGTGTCTGGTTTGAGCCTGGACCAACCTTGGCACCTGGGCCAGGGTTCTCAGACATGATGGCTTAAGCGCAGCACCAGGGCTGTGTCTGAGCAAGAATCCGAGAGGCTGGTGGATCTACGATACCTACTAGTAGACTATCAGATGGTAACGAAACGGTTGGAATTATTACATGTAATTCTGGACCACAGCAACCCAGAGATACGACATAAAATCGTAGGATATCAAAATTATCATCCACCGGAGGATAAGAGCATCAACCGCCGCTACTATACAAACCTACCTGACAGAGTGTCTATTTGCCCTAGCCCCACTAGCTTCCTCCCCGGCACTGCCCCTCCCAACAACACCCTTCCCCGCTGCAGAAACCAAGCTCATCGGCCGTGCTGCCGGTCCTGCGGCGTCCTCAACAGCCTTGGTGGGCATCTTCTCCGAGATCCTCCCTAGTCCCAATACACTCCAGTATGTGTGCTCTCTCTTCTCCTTCGCTTCCTTCCCAAGTCCACCATCATCCCTCTCAAGATCAGTCTCGTAAACCACACGCACCGACACAGGAACCTGAACAAGCCTATCATCCTCGGTAGCAAGCTCATTCCCGTTCTCGTCCAGTTCCCCGGGGAGCGGGAGCAGCGGCGGCACAACTTCTATAACTACGGTTGTCCAGTTCCTTCCCAGGTCCCAGACGGTGCCGATCAGCATCCCAGTTTTCCGCCCCTTCTTGATGGTGGCTGCCGGCGGGTTTGCAGTTGCCTGTAAGGCCTCGTCCCAGACGTCGGTGTTTGCGCCTACTTCGAAGGTTGGGCAGAGGATTGTTACGGTCGAGGGGTACCTTCCCGGCGTTTTGGCCGGCGTGGCGAGGGTGACGTTTATGGGATCAAATAAGGGGTTTGTGATTGTCAAGACGAATTGATGGGTTGAGAGGGGAGTGAGCGCAATATAGTTGAATGCTGTTGGGTCTAAGCGGGAGATTGAGAGCGCCGGTATGTAGTTCCTGTTATAATTAGCATCTGATTTGAAGTGAGGGAGAGGAAGAGTTGGGGGAGCAAACATCGCCACAAGCTTTATTCTGAACCTGATGGTAGTGGGCTTTGACTCTGGCTTTACAAGGATATGTCTGCAGGCTCTGCATCTTTTAGACCTCTTAGTCCTCAGCAATGCTGCAAGGGGCCTAAGATCCCGGATGAATCTCGGTTGGTGGTTCTGTGCAATTCTCTGCTCCTTATTAGTCGTTCCAGGAAATCTTACCTCCTTAATCCTTTCAATAAGCTCTTCCTCGTCATCCCCAATTTCCTTAACCGAGTCCCACTCCGTCCATTCAAGCTTCCCCTTCCCACCCACATTACTAAACCCCCCGATTCCCCGGCCAAAGCTCCGACTCCGACTACCAGATCCAAGCCCAGAATACAGTCCCATAAGTCGTGATAGCGCCCCGGGAGAGCTACCGTACTCATCTGCTCCCGCCCCAGCCCTTTGTTGTGCATAATGAGCTTTAAGCCTGAGAAACCGCTCCTCGGGACTCAATTCCCTCTTATCCTCCTCATCATCCGGAGTAATAATAGTCGGAGCACCCATGGAAGGGAAATAACCCTCGGAAGAAGCCGACACCGGGGAAAGCGGAGAGGAGAAAGATACCGTGGTAGCTCTAGCAAGAGCAGGAGGCTTCAGCTTCTCGGCCAATTGTGTAGTGATAGATGTTGGTTTCTCAAATTCGATTCCAATCTCCGCAGATGACCAGAGGCAGTGATTGCACAGGAGTATATACGGACCTGCCTGCCCCTCACCTGTTGGCGCCACAACCAAGGAGGCAAAACATATTGGACATGAGAAGCAATTCCGCGTACACCTACCGCCATAAAAGCATCCCAATCAGTCTCACCCCATCTCAAACCGTCTGATTAGGGGAGGAATACCGGTTTCCATCCGTCTTGACAGTAGAAGATGCTACCTCAAACAAACAATTCGGACAAAAGAAGCAAACAATCTCATCGTGCACGCAACGAGGGCATCGAATCTGCTTGCAATCCTCGCAGTATAGTAAATTATCCAGGGGAAAGAGCGAGAAATTAGAACGCGGTGCTCGGGGATCGAAGGTCTCCTCCTCCTCCTCGGACTCGTCCGGATCCTCCTCTGGTGCTGCCGGTGCGCCGGGCTTGGTGGGGGACTTGGGCGTTATCGCTATAGACTCGTCGCAGGGGCATGAGATGTGCACAGTGGGGAAGCTGTATGTGGTCAAGCGCGGCGCCATGATGGTGTCTGTGTTTGCCGTATCTGCCTGGCTGTTTGTGTAACCGTACCCGGAGCTCGTGGCGAGTTCGGAATGGATTAAGCTTGAATGTCATCAGAGCTCCATCTACGGTAGGAGTTTTGTTGAAGGTTGGCCTGCCAAGACAGCTTTTTGGTATGGGGGATCTGGTGGTTAGGGTCTGAGGCTCTGCTTCCCACAAAAATGTTTGCTTTTGGCGACCTAAATCCTTGCAAGCGAGGCCCCTTCAGGCCCATGTTGCTAAATGAGATGAGGTATCGGTAGACCGTACTCGTATCATACAACTTTATAAACCCTAATTAGACACTTAACTTTTGAATTACAAGTATTCCTTTTTTAAAATTAAAAAAAATAGATAAGATATCTCTATCTTCCTACTACCGGTAACCAATCAGCCAGGTTTATAAGCCCACTTCACGGAGTATCACTTGGAGACTGGACTGGCAGGCGAGGACAGATGCAGGAAGAATTGTACGATACGGTACTGGCCGGTTAGCGTTTCAGGGAGACAAATTCTTACCAAGTCATTGAGCTCGCGTAACGGAGTTTGTGCCGTCCTCCGTTGCCCTGACTGCACACGATCATCAGGCTTTCATAAGGAGCCTTTCCCACCCGGAAACATGAAAATGCGGGAATCCAACTTTAGTATCACATACGGCACTCGAGTAGATTAGTTCGCTTAGAGCTCTACCAACGGGAGCTCCCCCGCCACCACCACCAATCCCTCGCTAACCGTTTTTTAAAGAAAGGGGGGAGAGGAAACAGGCAGGAGATCATGTCGCAGCCTCGCTTGCAAGCACCTTGCTACCTGTGCAGGCACCCGTGTGGTTCGATTGTTTGGATACAGTAGGATACCAAGTTGGCAGTTCGCAGTGCTCGAGTGACATTGTGTGATGATGCACACGGTATCCAATCCGACAGAAGTATCACAGGCCACGGACCCTTCGGTTCGGTGAGAAATATTTTGAGGTTGCTCTACCGAGAAGGCCCAAGGCGGGGTTTTTGTCTTAAAAATGTGATACATTCTAATTTGGCACTGCTGCAGCATTACGCGATTGATTCAACGTGTTCTTGGGATCCGCCTTATCTTAACTTAGGGGGGACCTACTTGTTGCTGTAAATTGGGGTCCATTTCCCACTATTTTATCTTGCAATGGCCTATACGTCCAGCGACGATAATACAATGACCTTAAGCACTTACTACGCCCCGTCCGACAATTCCGAAATTCTCCACCTCCTAAGCTTCCGCCGAACAAAACTTAACGATGCCGTCCTCTCCCCCGCAAAGCTCCGGCAGAATTGCCCTCTGGACCACGACCGAACAACTATGGCACCCCCAACCTCCTCCACCCATCCCTTCCCACCAGGCCTGGGCGACCTATCCGCATTCCTCCCGCTGGAAATAATCAACGAGATCCTCCTCTTCCTCGACATCTGCTCCCTCCTAACCTTCCGCCGGGTCAACACAACTGCTCTCGCAACTGTAAACGCTCTCCCCGAATACCGGGCAGTAATAACCCACGCGCCAGACGTCATCCGTGCCTACTTCGCCACAAATCTTTCTTCGCACACAAACGTCCACGAGCTCTTCCAAGCACTCACGAGCAAGCTGTGCAGCTACTGCAATTCCTTTGGAGCCTTCATATTCCTTCTGGAATGCAGGCGTGTGTGTTGGCACTGCCACACCCAGAATCCGGAATTGCTCCCAATATGCCGCGGTCTCGCGGCCGTTTCATTCGGCGTTTCACCGGAGGCATTGACGGGGTTTCCAGCGTTGCGGCCGGTTTCGGGGACCTACACCTTGCGGGGGATTCACTGCAGCTTGGCACGGGATCCCACACCATTGGTGTCGCGGGCCGCGGCAAGGAGATTAGCAGTCAAGGTTCACGGGAGCGAAGACGCTGTCGGAGCATTCGTCGGGGCTCAACGGGGATCGCAACTTTCTAGTTACCGCATACAGAAGGCTGTGTACAATAACATACACACATCACCATACTCCTACCCGGCTTCCGAACGAGCCCCCAGTGAACCGGCATACTACACCGACAAGGACAACAAGGACGATGATGTCCGCCGGTACCAGGGGGTTGCTCCCCTCCCTGTGTTGAATCCTCGCACGGGAATGCTGGAACATGGCGTTTGCTGTATCGGTTGCGACGTGGCGTACTCGAAAGCACCGACCGTGGCGCACTACATCCCCTTTGGGAGGGTCGGTTGGCTGCGGCGGAAGCATGAGATGTTTGGCGAGGCGGGAGGCTTCCTGGAACACTTTTTCGCGTGCGAGCAGGCGAGAAGCATTTGGGAGGCGTGGAAAGAGAAGGGGGTTGTCGTCCCTGCTCCCGAGGGGTATGGTGGTGGCCACGGCGGTGGGATTGAGGTTTATGGAGAGGTTTTGGGAATGTTGCAAGCGCAGCTTACAGGGGCCATCGCCGGGGGGATTGTGGGGGCTGAGTGAGGAGTGGGATAGGTTAGTTTTCATGGCAGCATAATCATGGATACTCAATTGTAACGAGATTATTTACCAGGACCGGACAAGCAAATAAACTGCATATATACAAGTAGTAAATCTACCTAACTATGATAGCCGATCCCCATTCCCCTTCTATAGCTCTTGGATAAAAGTTATTGTTCCTGGGCCTAAGTACCCCTAAAAACCTCAATTTGTATGATACCTCTAAGTTACCTCTCAATCAGTTAAAGCGAAAGTCACATCAACAGGTAGCCAATGATCTAGCAAATCCGAAATTTCCATTCCTCTGACGAATTCTACTGTCCCTGTGCAGTGCTCGTCAATTGCCATGGCCCATCCTAAAAAAAACTGGAGTCAAGTGCCAAGAATTTGCACTGGCGCTCATAGAAAAAGATACTTTTTTTTTTTTGAAAACTTGCCAATTTCGTATTGCCACCCTTCACCCAATATTGCACCGCATGCTCTAATATTGAAACCTCATAATTAAAATCCTTAGGATCACCATTTCACCAAGAATTGACCTACCCGCCCAGCAGGTGGTTGAATCCCAGCACTCCGAAAAACATCATCGTTAGTTGAAAAAAAGAAAGAGCGGCTACTAGCCATGACCTTGTTTTTTTTTTGTCGGGCACTGTACTGTACCGGACCATACCATACCATACCCACCCACAACTCTCATGAACATACCTCCAGCACAGCCTAACCCGAGTGACATCCCATGACCCGCTACCAAACACCACCCCAAAACTTGGCAACCTCAGCGTGTTCGGCCATAGAGCAATGAAACTTTCGCATCCCGTCCGCTCTGCCGGTAAACGAGCGCCGCATCGCCTGGTTGGTATTACAATGGAGAATCCTGGATGCTGAACTCTCTCTCTAGTTCTTTTTGTTTCTTTTCCCCTTTTTTTCTTCCACTTTTTCGTCTCGGGATTGGTTTTTAGGGATTGGGGGCTTTGCGTGGATGGAGGGGTTTTTAGAGGCTGCCTGTAGTCCTCGCTAGATAAATTACAGTACTCGATGCTGCGGCTGTGGCGGGGTAAGGGGGGGGGAAGCCGGAGGTTATCATTCTGATGGGAGAATTGGTACTTGTCTTTCCCTTTCACTGACTGCCTGGAGGGGTGGGTGTCAAGGGGAAATATGAGACATGAACTTCTGGAAACTTCGGGATTGGTATCATGAGATGACTTGGGCTGATTTTCTAGAGGGACTAGCATGTTTATGTCACAAAATTTTTTCAGAGTATTTGCCATATTAGGTTTTCTTCCTTTTCTTCTTTCCTACCCCCTTTCCTTTTCTCGGGATTGGATGGGGTTGTGAAGGCTTTTGAGGGTGGGCATGGGGTGGTGTTGGAGCCATGGTGTATTTTGCTGTTTGCTTGCTGGATGGGCGGATCAGGATTGAAGTATATAATCTAGCCTTGGGCGGCCGTGTGAAACAGAGAAGAGAAGTCGTGCTTAGGAAAGATAATTCGCCGTCCGGTTGGTACTACTGGCTTCCGTAATGCACGGTGCCGCTCGAAACGGGCGGAAGAATCTGAGGGGAAACGTGCTGTATACGATAATCCGTTAGTATTTTAAGTCCTTTGAGAAATTTTAAATGTAGGTAGCTTTGAACGACAAAAGCCCAGTCATAAGATCTATGTGTTTCCGGTCCCATCCATCTCTTCGCCCCTTGTGCTCTTCCCTCTCTGTGCTATATGTTCCTGGCACCATGCGGTTCGCACATTGCTAGTTACTTGGAGCCTAGGCTTCGCTTACTCACTTTTCGTAATAATTCTAGATATATGAAGAAAATATCCATAGAAAACCTTCTTAAACAAGCCCAGAAGCGCTACAGCTACCCCAAACTTCCCGCCACGTCAATCCTAAGGCCATAATAAATAAACACACGGCTAAACCCAGTGAAAATAGAGGTAAACAAAATATCAGATACAAATTTCTGTAAATAGCACGTACAACAACCTGCCCACAAACAGAAGAGAGAGCAGAGCTCCAGCGCATCACTAAAGATAGCGCAATAGTTTCCAAAAATTCCCCGATCCGCAAAAAGCAGACCGGGAGCGTCAATGTAGTTGTAGTTTTCAACTAGCAAAAATCAGAGCTCAGACAAGTCTTCACTGCTACTGATCTTGCCCGTGCACAGGGATGGGGAGGAAAGAGAAGGGAAGGAAGAGGAGGGAGTTGGAGCTGTATTTATAGTCGAAGGAGTTAATGCCAAGACTTGGTTTGTGTGGGGGTGCGAGCGGCCAAATTGTGGATGTTCTGGGTTGAGGTAGGGTATATGGTGAGCTCTGACAATTAGTCTCTTGCCCTCGTGCCCCCTACTTGTCCTTTATGCTGTGCGACTGAAATCTACCTCTGACGGCGCGATAGCACACCGCTTTATCCATCACTCGGAATGCAGATTCAGATTGAACCCACCCAAGTTAGGCTCCCTATATCATGCTCCTTCTGATAGGCACTTCACCATCCTATAAAGTTAGGGATATAGTTACTAAAAAAAGCTCCCTCAGATTTTGGAACCTGCTTAGACTTACCACCAGGCGGCGGATAAAGACGGAAGATTCATTCTGGAGCAGAAGATAAATCGACAAAGTCAGGCTCCGAGATCCCTACAAGCATCATTCTCCCACTTTCCCACTTGTCTGACCCGATTTCGGAATGGATATGGGTAGAGCCGAAATCATAAGGCATCGCTCGCTCTGTTCCCTGCCGTCCCCGCTGTCCCGCTGCTCGCCAAGTTCTTCTCTGGCATCGCATGCAGTCTCGCACCACCCTCGGAAAGCACTGCTCCACTCCATAGGGCCCTCGGGACGTTGGGAGCACTGTGTGCACTTTGCTAGAGTGTGCGTTCTGGGATGGGTCTTGTGGGATGTAAGGTGGGTTGAGGTTGTGGTATTTTTGGGTGAAGCTGGATTAGCTCAAGAGACTTACATCTCCTAGTTAGAGGTTGCTAATATTAGTCTGAGGCCGGCACAAAAAATATAGGGGTCGAGCTCATCGCCCATTCAGATTTGCTCCCTATCTAGGATTCAGAACATGGAGCACCAATTTTCCAAAGCCAGGGACTCATATATTAAAGATATGATAGCTAGTTAAGAAAGGAAAAGAAGAACAATATAGACCCATGATAAACAACGCCAAAAGGAAATACAAAAACTGTTGTCCCCATGCAGATGCCCGGTTCGCCCGTTCCACTGGCGGAGGCTCTGGTGCTTATGCCGCTGCCCTTGCCAGGGGAGATTGTTACCGCCGCTGTATCCCATGTGACAATGAGGGCGCATGAGAGTCTGGGTGGTGGGTGGGCAACGAAGAACGCGAGGTGTGGAAAGCAAGGAAGCATGGTGAGCTCGTAGTCCTAGGAGCTGGGAGAGGTATATGTATAGGGGGTTCACGGACCCCGCGTCGGTGAGCTAGGGCCCCGCGCTGGCCGAGCAACCGGCTAAACCTTTTTCCGGCATCCTCCGAGGTTCAGCTCCCATCCCCCAAGCGATATTCCGGATGCTTTGCCCAATTGGCAATGGGTTGCTTCAACCCGCCATTTAAAGCAAAAATGTATGATGCTTCTCATTAGGCTCCATGTCCCACCAGTTGTCCCCCCACTGTCCTTAAATTCTCTACCAAGCGATAGATCATGCTTCCCACTCTCCTCATCTCTAGTTTTGAGAAAAGTGAAAATGTGTTCGGCCATAGAGCAATGAAACTTTCGCATCCCGTCCGCTCTGCGGTAAATAAGCATTGCATCGCCTGGTTAGTATTACGGTGGGTAACCACATGAGAATCCCGGGTGCTGAACTCTCTTGAGTTCTTTTTGTATCTTTTCTTCTTTCCTCTTTTTAGTCTCAGGTGGGTATTGGTGGTTGGTTTTGGGAATTTGGGATTTGCGCGGCTGGCGGATGAGGGTTGTAGTATGAGACTTTAAAAGGTGTTGAGGAATGCAAGTAGGGTGGTTTTAGAGGTGAATTGTTGTCTGAGTAGGCTATAGTACTCGATGTTACGGTCGTGATAGGTAGTGTCTGGGAAAGCGGAGGGTTATTTATTTAGGTAATTTAGCCTTGGTTGGGGGCGTGGGTGAGAGAAGTCAGTCGTGACTAGGAAATTTAATTTCTCGTCGGATGGGTACTTATGGCTTCTGTATTACGTGGTGCCACTTAGAGAGGTAGCAGATTTGGGGAGGGAAATGGGCTATCATAATCTGTTATCATTTTAGGTCTTTTGAGAAGCTTTGAATCTATGTAGTTTTGAATGATAAAAGCTCAGTTTTATCATACACGTATATGTATTTCCGGTACCATCCGCCTCCAGCGCAGTGTGCTGTTTTCCCTTTCTGTGCTTTATGTTTCCGGCATTATGAGATTCGCACATCGGTGGTTACTTAGAGCCTAAGCTTCACTTACTCCCACCTTTGGCAACGACTCTAGCATATTAACAAAGTTCCGTAGAAGACCTTCTCAAAACAAGTTCGAAAGTGGCATAATCAAATTTCTCACCACGTTAATCTCTTCAGGCCATTGGGAAAGACGTGGCTAAAGCTAGCGCAAATTTCTGTGAGCGGCACGCACTACAACCTGCCCACAAACAGAAGAGAGCAGAGCTCAAGCGCACCATTAAAGATAGCGCACTAGTTTCCAAAAATTCCCCGATCCGCAAAAGCAGACCGGGAGCGTCAATGTAGTTGTAGTTTTCAACTAGCAAAAATCAGAGCTCAGACAAGTCTTCACTGCTACTGATCTTGCCCGTGCACAGGGATGGGGAGGAAAGAGAAGGGAAGGAAGAGGAGGGAGTTGGAGCTGTATTTATAGTCGAAGGAGTTTATGCCAAGACTTGGTTTGTGGGGCGCGAGCGGCCAAATTGTGGATGTTCTGAGTTGAGGTAGGGTATATGGTGAGCTCTGACGATTAGTCACATGCCCTCATGCCCTCTACTCGTCTTTTATGCTATGGGACTAGAATCTACTTCCGGCGGGATTATAGCACACCGCTCTATTTATCACTTGGAAATGCAGATTCAGGCTGTAAACTCACCCAAGCTAGGCTCCCTATATCATGGTTCTCCTGACAGGCACTCCACCATCCTATAGAGTTAGGGATATACAGCGATAGACTGTAGTTACTAGAAACTGCTCCCTCGTATTTTGGAAGGTACCTAGACTTGCCACCAGACAGTGGATAAAGACTGAAGGTTCAAATCGACAAAGTCAGGCCCAGAGATCCCTGCAAGGTTTGCTCTCCCACTTGTTTGACCCGATCTCGGAATAGATATAGGTAGAGCCGAAATCATAAGGCATCACTCATGCTGTCCCCCCCCATCTCGGTTGTCCTGCTGCTCAGCAGGGTCTTCTCTGGCAATGGCTCGCGGTCACGCACCACCCCCCAAAATTACTGCCCCACTCCATAGGCACCCCGGGATGTTGGGAGCACAGCGCGCATGTTGCTAGAGTGTGCGTCCTGGGGTGGGTCTCTGGGATGTGAGGTGGGTAAGGTTGTGGCATTTTTGGGTGAGGCTGAATTGGCCCAAGAGACTTCTCACACCTCCCGCCTCCTGGTCCATGGTTGCTAATATTAGTCCTAGGCCGGCACAAAAAAAAATATAAAAAATATATGGGTTCGAGCTCTCGCCCATTCAAGCTTGCTCCCTATCATCTAGGATTCAGGACATGAAGCGACAATACAAGAACTCACAATACTCCTCATCTGGCCCCACCGCTTACTAGTTGTCCCCACTGCCCTGAGTTTCTCAACCGAGTGATATATCATGCTTCCCACTCTCCTCATCTCTAGTTTTGCGAAAAGCGAAAATGTGTTCGGCCATAGAGCAATGAAACTTTCGCATCCCGTCCGCTCTGCGGGTAAACAAGCATTGCATCGCCAGGTTAGTATTACGCTGGGTGACCACGTGAGAATCCCGGGTGCTGAACTCTCGAGTCCATTTTTTGCTCTTTTATATGTTTGACATTATTATATATACTCTTGCAGCGGTGGGTTGTTGAGGGGATTGGAATTTTGGGGAGATGCTGAGGGATACGGTTCTTATACACTAAAAGGGACCGACAGGCTTTGTGGGTGTCGACTTGTGGAGCTGGCTTGCTTTGGGATTTTGGTTTGGGAATACAGCAAGCCATCGGCCTGAATTCTGTCGTTCTATAATTTTTTGTGAAGCTGCCCATGGAACTGAGGGACGTCCTGGAATGGTAGGAGCTGGGTGGGCGGGCAGGAGCTTTTTTGAGCGGCTTAAAGAGTGACGTGGGGACTGCTGAAAGCTTGGGAGTATTTTCGGGACTGTGCACGCAAGAGGTCACCCTACATGGTGAAGCAGGCATTAGAGAAGGGGTAAATCAAGTGGAGTTGGCGGCGGACAATAGTTGGATTTCATTTGGATGATCGTTCAGTGGTGGCATTGGGTCGATTGGTGCATCGCCATGGTAATGAGTGGGCCCGGGGTGGATAGACCGACCGTGCCCTGAGCGAGGTGGTGCCCTCAGCGAGGCATGGTAGTGTTGCTGTGGCGGAACCGGTGTTTAGTAAGAGTCCTCATTGGACTATGAGCGCCGCGCCTCGCTGAGGGCACCACCTCGCTCAGGGCACGGTCGGTCTAGATCTGTGATTGGCATAGCTTGTATAGCAGATGATATATACCGCGGAAGCTCTTGAAGTGCGCCATCAGGTGTTCGGTAAAAATCAGCCCCCAACCCCCAATAGATTTAGTTAGAAGGCGTACTCATCCCAAGCAAGCACTACCTGAACAAATGCGGTGAGTGAAGGCCACTTTTTAGAATTCCCACTATAATTGCCTTAGCTAACTATGCAGGTGGGCCTCCTGGGTATGTCATACCTCTCTGAAAGGCCCTGGGTTGTCCCAGAATTCTCAATGTTTTCCTCCAAGATGGACATGTATGATCTGGTGCTTCTTTCCCACGCCACCGTCTTTGGCCCCAGAAATCACCTGAACTTGAATTTCCGGGTGAGTTCACTTCGGCGGGGTTGGCTTAAGTTGGGCTCAGTCGCTAGGCTTCATGGTTTTGGGGTGTTGGGAAGGGAGTTTTTCATTCCACCTCAAGTAAATTTACCTTTAGCTTGCCATATTTGCTGTTTTCACTCTGGTTGTCGCAACTTTGGAAAACAGACGTTGTCGGTTTTTGTGAAAGAGTTTTTTTTACCGTAATTTTAGTTACGCCACTGGGCAACTTGGGGAACTGACGCAAGCTTGGGGAAATTAATTTGAGAAAAAAACACCACCTCTCGGAAAAAAAAACAGCACTCAGTTTTCCAAAGCGACAACTAAAGTGAAAACAGCAGTAACAGAGACTCAAGTGAACTAAAGGAGCCCATCCTCCCACCCAGCAAAAGATAACCCCCACCCTGCCTGGCTCTGTATCACCACCTAGCACGCCTGTCCCTATCTGACCCTGCCCGCACCTTCCGGGCCCTCCTCTACAGACTTGTCCTAGCGGTCCCAGCAGTGCCCCCACCCACTGGGCCATCCCCTACCCGGCAGTGAAGCCGGGTCTCCCCAATGAAGTCCCCGGTGATTGGCGGACCCATGTTCCGACCCCCTAGCCAACAGCCGCAGGAGGTGGGACTGACCCCTCCCTCATTCAGTCCCTGTCTGGTCATCCATCTCTAGGATCTCCTAGATGGCCAATTTCGCACAGAGGGCAGTATGGAGGAGCGGAAAGCCCCAGGGGGTTGTTAATAGACGATCATAATGATCGCCACACGGAGCTCCGTAAGGAACGTGGCTAGGGGAGGAAAACTTGGATAGGAATGCTAAAGAATGTGAGATAGCAAGGTCAGTAATTAGGATTGTCTGGAGGCTCTAAATATCTTGAACAAACCTCCGATTTCAGAGAACGTCTCAAGGGGCGTCGCAGAGAATGTCCCAGAGAACATCGCAAACATCGTAAACGCCGTATGATGTGTGGTGAGAGTGTGGAGTTGGTCCTCTCCGGGGGGACGAGAAGGGACTAGGTCCATGACAGTTCTACAAACAAGAGGGCGGAAGCCCCTTGTAGTCCGCAGACACGGCAAATTCCTTCCTATTATCTGCCTTACGAGCAGGATTCCGAACCATCCGTGGGCTCGACGGTGCTCTCCCGTTGGACTGCCTAGAGCACTTGACTAGATTAGACCACCTCTAGCAGTCTATCCAGGTCAACGGAATCCCGGGACGGCTGCCCTCGGCTCCGACGGCGGGCCCTATAGGGTGAGACAGTGCCCCTCGCTGGTAGGACTGCAGGCCTCGCCAAGGGATGGAGGATTTCTCTCCTGGATATGACGCGGAGGTTTTCTAGGTCGAAGACGACGCACCCCTGGGGGTTCATGCCGGGGGGGCAACCCCCAGCGATGAATTCGTCAAAGGTAATGGATGGATTTTCCTCCGCATCACGAAGCGGGGGAAGGATTTCCTATAGATAAAATTGACTTGTTAGTAAAAAAAATTAGTAGCAGGATATAGAAGAGCCTTGCATATGTTTCGGGGTTGGGGGTGTTCCCAGCAGAGGACCCGGTGCCCAGTGGGGGTGCGGGACGGCGAAGGACTGTTAAAAATAGTGGTGTTGTTTGCGATGAAGGTCATTATCGGACTGAATGATTTTACTAAGAGAAGCGCAGTAGTTCAAGCGAAGGAGAGTAATTCGTACCGAAGCGGTTAAGAAGTTGTGAGATGACTTGAGAAAAGAAGAGAAAGGGAGGGGGAGAAAAGGCGAGGACGAAGGAGGTTATATAGGAGAAAAACTTTCAGCCCTTGCGTGCCCACAAGCACATACGCGTACTACTGCCTACAAGTGCGGGCATTTCCCACATGGACGATTGAGGTGAGTGATGTTTCGGTATTTCGCTTCCGAGTGTGCCTATCTCAATCCCGAAATCCGGTCAAACAGAAGGAATGAATGGCCCTGGTACGATACGATACGATAAGAATCCCGCCCCACCTCCAAGACGGGTATACTGTGCCGTTGGGGGCACTACTTGCGAGGGCCCACGACCCGCCGGAAACATTCCACAACAAATTGCTTCATCATAATAGCTTACGACATCTTTCTGAGTTTTCACCCATCCCACTACAAAGCTGATTTGTCACCACCAGTGCTCTATCCCCACCCTGTGTTTCCCATGTCTGCTGGTCTCCTAAGGTATAGCACCGGGCAAATGTAACGTATTGTAGGTACTCTCTTGGAAACCATCCCCCAAGTTTAATGGTTTAACTTACCACTCAACCAAAACATGACTTTTTTTTATTTAAGAGAAGAGATATACTCTTTGAGGGACCCCATCAGGGTTGCTCTTAAATTAGCCCCAATGGGTAGGCAGGGTTAAGGGTTAAGGCGAGGCAAATGTCACGGAAAAAAAGTGCTCATGAGGTGCCAAGTATTAATTGTATCATGAGACATCACTCGAACCATATATCGGGTATCAGTTGAAAATAATCGAAGCAGAGGTAATGATCGGCGAGGAGGGTTTTACGCAGAGGAGTGGAGCTGCCTAAGCAAACACATAGAGTTTGTATTAAGTGGTAAAGGAATTCATAATTTGTTCCAATAGTTATGTATTATAGAAAAGCGAGTTAAAGAGGAAGAGTGAATGTAAAGAGCTTAGGAAAGAACAGGGGGAAAGGACGAAGCAAGAAGAGGACAGGAAGGAGGGGGAACGAATGAGGAGAAGCTTTCAAGGCTTTCGCGTGTCCCTCCGTTGGTGCATTCTGGTACCGCTGCCGCTAAAGAGTGTGAGTGTAGGCATTTTCCACACCAAATGCGAAACATGAGAACGTGTTCGGGCATAGAGCAACACAAGTTTCGCACCCCGTCCGCTCTGCCGTAAGCAAGACGGCATGCTACCTTGCGCAGGTAGTCCATGACGACGACAAACTTTATCTATCCTGACATTTCCTCGCTCCCGATTGCCAAAATCGCATCTGGGTCAGGCTTGCGAAGCACTTCCACCAAAGAGGGCCAAAACAACCCATGCTAGATTCGGGAGATATGAGATAATTGGGGGATCTTTGGCTCTGTTGCCTCAGGGCATATAGCCCTCACCCCCCTGTCCCTTAATCTTCTTTTCTACCCTTTTTCTTCCCACCACCACAAAAAAACCATTACCCTTCAAATGGCCCCGCTACCGCTCTCAGCCCCCGATGGGACGGGTGCTCTCAACAACCTGCTCTCAACCCTCTCCTCTCTCTTTAAGTTCAGAACTTCCCAACCCACTCTTTCCCCATCCGCTCGGAAAGAAGCAGAGACCCTCGAGCTAACTAGGCTCAATATCTCGTCTTCTGGTCCCCCTACTGCCTCACAGCTGCCTAGCACGTTTACTTTGAGACCCCCAGGACCGCAAAAAGAGGCTTGGTGGAAAAGTCCTGATTTATCGAGCACCGATGGGGGCGAGGAATTGATGTTGAACCCGTGGAAGGATAACCGCAGACGCTCTCGTACATTCATCTCTCTCCAATAGCAAAAACTCCTATGATGCTAATCTACAAAACAGTTCCAGATCAGGAACCCGTCGCTGTGACAATGAACGGGACCAGCATAGACACCCCAGTTAAGCAGGAGCCGAATGATGGTCGCCTGATCTTCGTCATGATATTCGCCTACGTCGCTACAATACTCACTGGGGCTGTCCTCCTGCAGGCCCTAGCCACAATCGAGGATAAGCTACTCGCCAACCTAAAACGGTCCTGGGAGGGACTTGAAGAGGAGGCGGGTATGGGGAAGGCTTTGCGCCGGGTAATGTATACCTCTACCGTCCTTGCCTTGGTGATTACGCTTGGATTCGGGTCCTTTGCTCTTTGGGAACTTTTTTCGTGGGGGAGATTGGTTAATTGAGGCTTTAATCTCCATAGATCCCGCCAAGAGAGCGGATGGTCTCTTGATATTTTTTCCTTTCCCACTCCTGGGGACGTTTTGTATATATTCCAGTATAATACGCTAGGCATGTGGATAAACCCGTGGAACACTATCTATCATCCGACCCCAAGTGCCACAGCTGGGTTCCCCGTGATTTCGATACAGGCGGGAAAGATGTTCTCACAACCTGGCACCAAGTCCCGCGGAGATAGGGTCTGTGCTTTAAGATATCCATAGAGACAGCCAAGTACTCGAGTATGTACCAGAATAAGCTTAGGTTGGCTTTAATGATATTATCTCTATTTCTGGTGCATGTCACTCGCCGGCACGGGCAAGATGCCGGGAGGCGAGAATGTACCAGCCATTTAGGTTGCTCCTTGACAAGAATGATGATTTCTAGGTGAGAGTAGTTTGTTGGGGTTCCTGGCAAAGACTTTGAGTGGTTTGCAATGGGAGGACAGTGGCGACTTGCTCTTATGAATATAGTCCTTCTTATATGGAAAGCTGTGCTACATGTTTTTGGCGAGTCGGATAGACACCTTACCAAAGTTAAGACATATGCACGGGTGCTGGAGGATTTTTTTGGGCCAAGAGGTGGGATAGGGACTAACCACAGCATTACTCTTTCGTCATGGATTCAGCTAAGACATTGGGCTAAATATCCAGCATACGATCCTCCGAAACCTCATTTTCCTATTGAATTGACTACAAGCCTGTTTCTACTGTCTTCCGCCATTAATACTGCTACTGGAAAAATAGGTGGAAAGGGAGATGTACTGTTGGGGGGAAAGGATGGCAATGAGAATTTGGGATTTATCTTGAATATGGCCACTCGCATTGCCACTCCCGACTTGGCCGCTTCCAGCAGCCTTTTCAGGGTAGCGGAAGCCGAGCACTGCCCTCTTTGGCTCGGAAGGCGGGCCAAATAGGGTGAGACGGCCCTTTTCGCGGGTAGGGGTCTGACTGCGGGCCATGCCAAGCGATGGCTTGAGCAATACGGAATAGCCGGGGGAGGCGCGACTGCCGGAGGGGTGGCATGGCGCGAGCTTTTGAAAATAAATGAGTTGAAAGTGGAGGTAATGATCAGACAAAAGGATTTCGGCAGAGTGAAGTAAAGAGATTCAAGCGCAGGTGAGTAATTGGCCTTGGAGCGCTTGAGGGGTTTTATGATAGCTGGAGAACTTCAAAGGAAAGAAAGGAAAGGAAAGGGATGGCTGGGAAGATGTGAGACCGGGGGAGCTGTAGGACTGGGTGAGTGTTGAAAACAGAAATGTTGAAAATGGAGGTAGCTATCGGACTAAAGGATTTCGGTTGAGTGAAATGGAGTAGTTGAAGTCAACAAGAAGTTTTGTATTGCAGTGGTGAAGGAGCTGGTGGATAGCTGAAGTAAAGTAGCCAGAAGAAGAAGGGAAATGAAAGACACGACAGGGATGAGGGACAGCCGGGGGGAGTGGGAAGGAGGAGGATTGTTAAAAATGAAGGAGTTGAGAATCAATGTAATGTGTGTGGATTAAGGGATTTTGCCTAGTGAAGCGATGTGGATCAAGTGTACGAGAGTAATTCTTATTGAAGCGATTAAAGAGTTGTGAGATGGCTGGGGAAAAAAGAGGGAGAGAAAGGGAAACAAAGACAAGTAGGAAGGAAATATTATCGGAGAATGAGATTTATCGTTTGCGTGACCCATGAGTGTATAAAAGCACTGCCGCCTACAAGTGCCAACATTTCCAATAGGGACAGCGAAAGAGGGGATGAGTGATGTCCTGCGGTTTGACCTTTGCCATTTCTACTCTGGAATCTAGCCAAACAGATATAATGAATGACCAAGGTATTATAGGAATTTCTCAGTCTAACATGATGGCATATCCTCTAGCCCCGTATCACTTTTTCCATCGTTGGAATCGACCTGAGAATTGAGCTACCAGGTATGGTTTGCTCATGCCCCCCGCCGCTGGGGATTGTAGAGTGTGCCTGAACTTGTTATTGACGGAAGCAGCAAATGAAACTCAAATATTCAGTCCAGAGGAGGAGATGGAATATCCCCAAATTAGACTCCGAGGTTCATACCCAGTATATCCATTGCTTTTGTTTGGTGAGATTTCGGAGGGGCGCTAGGCTGACTCAGAGGAGAAATCACCAAGCATCACTCATTTCGTCCGTGCAGTCCCTAACACTAGCTCCTACAAATTGGGGCTTATTCCAACCGTCCGTGTTGGAGGTATCATAACTGCACCTGGTGTGGGAAATTCCGGTACTGCAGGGGAGGCGGTGGCTCGCGTATGCCCTAGGGGAGGGATACACAAGCTATGAAAAATCTCTGCATATCCCCCATTCTTACCCCTTCCCTACCCTATCCCCTCCTTCGTGTTTCTAACGTTTCCCTAGATCCTTCCTTTCCACACACTCATCTCGGTCGATCATGAACTTCTTCACCGCTTGATGCACACTTTATGTCTCCATTGGAGCTACTCCACTCGGCGGGCAAAACCCTCATCGTCGATCATTACCTCAGCTTCGATTATTTTCCGCAATCCCCCCTGGAAAGGCCTGCACTTATAGGCAGCAGCACCCGTATGTACTCATAAGACAAGCCAGCGTTGGAAGCCTTTCTCCTATAAACTCTCCTTCTTTCTTGCCTTTATTCTCTTTTCCAGTTCTTTGCTCAAGTTATCTTACAAGACCTTGGCCGCTTCAATACAAATTACTCTGGTTGACTGGAACCACTTTAATTTGCCCAGCTTCACTCCATACAATCCTTGCCCGGATTATACCTCCATTTCCACACCTCTATTTGTAATGCCCCCCCCATACAGCATCCCCGCCCTCATTTGGCATGGCCTGAAATCCTACTCCTAACGCGAAGAATACTGTCTCACCTTATAGAGCTCCCAGTGCCAAAGACAGATCCTGGGATTTCGCCGCCCTGGACAGACTGCTAGTGGGGCTCGAGTTCTGCCTGGGGCTCTTGGCAATCAGTCACCCGAACCCCATTGGGCCCCGCACTGTTCGGGACATTAGAGGTTGATGGCGAAAAGCTCCATATTGATGGCGTCGGTACCAGATGGCCTAGCCGAAGCAGGATTTGCCATGAGTCAATGACTTCAAGTGCACTTGTGTCCTTGCTTCTCCAACACTCACAGCAACCTTACCGAGATCTTGCGCCCCGAACTACGAAAACAACCCAGGCTCTAGAAGAACAGACGAGGGTTCTGAGTGAGGAGGTGTCTATCCTGCATCCTTTAAAAGACACAGCAGTTGACATACGAAAACGTTTTTTCGATATATTTCGGCGTCGTAAGAGGAGGTCGGCCACCGGGGATCCTTTATCTATTAGAGCGGGGAACGGTAGGGCACATACAAGGATATATGCACCGATGTGTGTCTCTTTCACAATGGTTTGATGGGCTCCAACGACACTTTTATTTCCTTATACGGCATGCTGTGGTAGGCGGCTGAGGAGCTTTTGGGTACCTTAATTGATTTCTATGGGTCCCCCATGACCATTTCTATTCCTGACAAGATTCCTACATAACCATAAACTCACACCTCCCGCCAACGCCCATCATCTCCCCAATCTCAACTGCTCCCTCCTCCTCCTTATCAGCACGGCAGCAACAGCACATATACCCAATCTTCTAAGCCGCTCCTAGTTCAGACTCAGGCGCAGCGAAGCTTCGCAGACAACACGTCTCGGACTACACCTCGCGATTAATGGAGTACACGGCAAAGTGCATACAAACATCTAATAATCGCCATGAACAAACGAGCAACTAGACTTCCAAATTCCAGCCCGGGGTGGAACAAAGGGGGGGGTTTTCGGCTACTCCAGCTATCATACAACTCCTTAGCCGTTTCAAGGCAAATTACTCTCGTTCACCTGGACAGCATCACTTCACTCCGCCGAAACCCTTTCGTCCGATCATTTCCCCCGCTATCAACTCCTCTATTTTCAACAGCTCCCTGCCCCAGCACCTCTGCTTTCCCCTATCATCCCGCATCGGCCTAGCTACCCCTTGGCATGGCCTGTACCCCTCCCTACCCCTATCTGCGAAAAGCACTATCCCACCCCATCGGGCACGCTATCCAAGTCAAAGACGGCTGTTCTGGGATTTCGCTGCCCTGGACAAACTGCTTGAGGCGGCCGTACGTGCGACAGATCGACGGTGCGAGAGATTGGCTTTTGGGAATGAACGGGTTTCGAAGGTGGAGAAGTGGTGAAGGCGAGTCGTCTTGTTGCGCCACGAGAAGAGTGAGGGAAACATATCCACGGTAAGTGCCTACCCTATCTGAAAGAACCAGGAAATGTTGTCCACGGCCAGTAATACCGCTACCGTAGTTCGTTAGTCACCGATAGCCTGCACGATGGACCTTGCGCGGAAGACATTGCGATCACAATATTCTGCTTCGACTTCCACAACCAGCAGGAGCAGACAACTACTCGAGAAACAGTCATGGGAGCCATCCTAAAACAGCTGGTGGTTAGAAGGGAAGTGATGGAGCACGTGCGGAACACATTTCAAAAAGCGAAAAATTAGTCGGTGGTCTAGGTCTGCCACTTCCGGATATGATGTAGAGGTTGAGGCAGGCTGTTGTCAATTACCTCAGGTTTTCATCTGTACTAGTACAAGGGTCAGGGATAAAATAGTGGTACGGAGCAGGGGTATTGATGTTGATTTTTGTCAAAATTAGTGGTACTGTACACAGCAACCAGCTCGTCCAGAAATGCAAGCCTTCCATTGCTTAACATGAGCTTAGAAAGAATTGTTTTTTTAATTGAGGTATTCAATAAGAGGCTAGGTATGATACCTCTATATTAATTATATCTTGTTAAAACTGATTAAGGCAGGAGCAAATAGAGGTCTCATCAGGGTCATGATTCTTATGTGTGCCATTGCTACTAGCATTTCAGTTATGCAGCGTACCATTCTTTTATCCCTGACCCTTGTATCGGTGATTTGGGTGAATGTTATCCTAAGCATCTACTTTGGCTTCTTGAACCACTGAAGGATATTGTGCAGGAGTCACTAAGTGCGCCGAAGATTTGTCACAGGGGGTCGCTGGCTGAGGCCGGAGTTATGGTTATTTCACCACCCGTGTTGTGACGCCCGTCAGTCCCAAGACCCACAACATAAAAAAATATTCGGAGAAGAGGCTGGGGACGGAACACAGGGCATGGCGCTGCTTCCGATGCTCTAAGGGCGGATATCCGGAGAATTATCCCTGAAGAATCTCCGAAATGTGTGCAGGAGCCTCCACAGTTCCCAACTCGATGCATGATTTTATATTGACTAATACGGTAATGATCGTTTGCAAACCCCTCCTCGCTCCGCAACACACTGGCGCTATGATACCCTGGGAGAGAGATTACCATCTTGAGGGAAGAACAGAAGTTGAGCAAGCAAGGTGACCAAGGGCAGTCATTTCGGGGATGCATGCGTGATAACCCTGGCACGAATTGGAGGCGGGGAGGCGGGTGGGTAGGCATAGACTCAAGTTAGGGGGTCGTTGGTTGAGTATTGGACTCGGAGCGGCTATCACACACCGGCGGGCTATTTCCGGCCTTAATAATATCATAATATCATAGTAGAGATGGAGTTTTTCCATCTTTAAACCGTGGTATCGTACAATCAAAGCCATTGGAATAGTTATTTTTAAGAGACACACATATAATAAATGCATAGGTTCAACAGCATACCGGCAATTTTTTATCACCTAACTAGTCGTATAAAATGGTCAAGTATCATAATATCATACCAAGATACTTACTTACTCCTTCAGCGTGGATTTCTGGTGTTCTTCTTCTTTTCCGCCCTTTTTGACCCCGTCCGAGTATGATACTCCACTATATTATTATAGGACCGTACTTATAGTAAATCTCAAAGACTTCTTTTCTCTTCCCCCCCCCCCTCCTACCATACGGCGTAGGATACTGTTACTCTAACTTATTCTTCAAGTTAATTGTTATATAATACAGGTACAGTACAGTACACGTCATACTCCAGCACTATCATTATAATAAAAGAGAGAAAAAAACCCCCCCATATCTAAACTCCCACTCCCCGCCACCGCCCCCACCACAAGACCCAACAACCCCCTTTAGCTGATTCCCCTACCGTAGCCTAGCTGGGCAAAGTTGAATACCCTCTATCACTTTAAGAGTCCCCGCCCCGAGTATCGAACTTCGACACCGCCGCACGGGATAAGCTCAAGTCCATTACATCATATATAACACAAACCCTGAACTCGAACACCGCACCGAACTGTACTGGCTTACTAATAGCACCGTACTAATCGTCACCACCTGCCAACTACCAATATTAGTAGTCTATATAGACACAGCGAGAGGAACCCAACGATTTGACTGGTAGCAGCATATGTGACACTGAAGCACAAATTTTACTGGCAATTAGTGTCCAGAATTGAATGTGTGATGCCCCACAGTCCCTCCCTTCCTTCCTCCCCCCCTCCCTTCACACGCTCACAGGCGGCTAGGTAGATAGGCAGGCGGACAGGCGGACGGACAGAGGGGGCTATGAGGTGAGAAACTTGCCCAGTTTCCCTATACTTCCTGTAGGCACAGATGTATAGTTATATTATTGCAAGGTACTTTGTCACACCCACGTCTTCGGTTGGTGTAGCGCGTGGGTAAAACGGACCAATATGATACGACTTGAGGTGATGGAACACGTCCTAGACGAAATTATAGTGAATTCGCACAGTTGAACAAGACCTAGCATGGTATGATAGGGGCGAGTGAGACCCCTGCGAATCACACCCCAGCACTCGCCCCACCTCTTCTGCAACACCGCGCCCTGACTCTCATTTCCTCCCCCCCCCTTCCACTCTTTCATAATCACTCATAAGACACACCACCCCCACTCTCAAAAACGGAAGAGAAAAAAATAGTCCCCAGATTCTACGTACCAATCTAGCCATCACCCATCCGACCGCCCAAGCAGATAGCACCGCCCAAAGGGGAAAGAAAAATAGAAAAAAATAGAAAAACCAGCAACCGAGTAACATACATCTATCCACCTACCCACCAACAATCCATTCATTGTTCAACCCCTCAAGTAATTAATACCTCAGCCACCTTGCAAGAGGAAAAAGAGCCTAAACATGAGATGAAAGGAAAGCAGTAATAAAAGACCTGTACTAAATGCACCCCCAAAGCAAGGAAACAGTTTTTTTCCAAGAAAAAGGGAAGGAAAAGGAGAAAAAATACAATTATTCCAGATCGCCATGTGCAGATAAGAAAGACAAGACATGCCGCCGTAGTCACGTGAGAAAAAACATACACCACCAGACAAATTGCCAACTCAGCAAGGACGGCCATGATAAAAAAAAATAAGCAATAAATAGGAAAGAAATGGAAAAAAAGCCGAGGATATCCTTGACCGACAGCAAAACTAGGTTATAGCGTATATCTCTGCAACCCCCTCGCGCGACGCATATATCTTAATCTTCAACACCATCCGTCCCCGCCTCTCCATCGTCCTCCATTTCCTGGGTATCGTCATCCTCATCGTTATAAAACGGGTGGTCCCCAGCGGTAGCCCGCTCGGCGCTCAGATGCCGGCGGAGTTTTTCTACTCCGCTACCGCTGAAGACGCAGAAGACCTCACGTTGGTGTTCATTGAATTCTATTCAAGTCAGCATTAAGAGTAGCGTAAAAAAAAAAGAGGGGGTGGCTGGCGTACCTTCAGGCGGAGGCCTACAGAACTGGGTGAAATCCTTTCTACTATAAAAGACGTCGACACCAGTTAAACTAAGATGGGTAAGACGCTCGCAACTCTTAATCAAGTCATGGATTCCCTGGACGATAATAACCATCAGTTCAGCCGCTCCCCCGGCATGACGCCACAAAAAAGGGGCTCACATTAACAGTAAGATTAGTGCAATACGACAAATGAACCCTCTCAAGAGGACACGGTGCGTCATTTGTCCGACGGACCAAAGTCTGGATAGCATAGTCTGTAATCTGGTGGCATTTAACCAGTCCGATTCTCCTCAGCTTTGGCAGCCCCGCGAGATGGCATACAGCCTGGTCAGTAAGTAGTGTGCAGCAGGCCAGATCGATATATCGGATCCTGTTGCAATGACGTACGAGAGCCTGTACGGCGCGATCCGTAAGGTGTTGGCAGTGACCAAGGTGCAAGTAGTGCAAGTTCTTCCCCAACTTGATAATGCTATGGGTGACAGCCCTATCGGTAATATTCTCGCACTTTGCCAAGATAAGATTGCGGAGCCTGGGCGCGACGCTGACAATCTTGTTCACGCTTTGGTCTGTAAGTAGCCTACAGCCCGTAAGATCCAATATGCGCAGTAACTCGTACGTTCGATTGGGAAGTTTGAGGAATGCGTCGTCGGTAAGAAGGTCGCAATAAGCAAGGCGGAGTTCCCGAAGCTGACGGAGCTGATTGAACATATGAAGAACCGACTCATCCGTGATATTGTGACACTTGTGCAAGTCCACCTCCAGAAGCTGAGGACAATTCTCAGCTAATGAAATGACTGTAGAGTTGGTCAACAGGTTACAATCGTTAAGCTTAAGCTATTTCCCCAAAATTCACCATGTCAGCAACAAAAAGAATATCAGGATGGGGGGGGATCATACTCTGCGTAGAAATTTACAGTTCTTAGACAATAATACCATAGAAGCATCCGTAATACGTCTGCACCCAGCAACATTCAACCCCTGAAGCCTTGGGCAGTTCTGAGCAACCACATTAATCGACAAATCCGAGATATTGTAAAGCTGCGACATATCCAGCGCCTGGATGCGCGGGTTACTCGCCAATATGTCCATGAGCGGTGAGTCGGTCAAGTTGACGCAGTTGGTGAGAGTCAGACGTTCCAATTTTGTGCACAATCCCAACGGCTTCATGCTCCCATCGTTAGCCTTCGCCGAGATGGGCGTCAGGTTGAGCCTCTTGATCAACTGCGAGTACTTGTAGAAGGCGTTCTCGTCCTGGATGGCGGCGACCATAGCCTCGTATTTTGTGAATTCGCCGAAATGTGGACGATGCCAGAGAAGCTCCACGCTGCAGTCGGCCCACTGCCGGGATACAAGCATGCAAGCCTTCAATACCACCAGAGAGGTAATCTTAGAGAAGATGGCGATCAGGAGCTCAGGAGGAAGTCTATTGACCGGCGAAAGGGGTTGTTGTTGCTGTTGATGGGGATGCGGCTTACGGAGGGAGGCCATCTTCTCGATAGGAGATACAGTCATGTTTCGGAAGTCCGTTAGCTCGGCTATCGAAGAGTGGCTATCGTCCGGGTTAGACATGAAACAGTCAGGGCCCTCATCGTTAGTAAAGCGCTCAGGGCTACTGCTGGATGAGCTGTTCGAGGTAGAGTTCTGGTCGATGATAACATAACCGGCGTCGAGAGGAACTGGAGCTATCGATAGAGGCACGGGCTGGCGAGCCATTGCGAACAATGTCGGCAGGGGGCAATCAAGCACACACCAGGGTGCAGCCGTTTAAGAAATCGGAATGTTCCTGTGTGCGGTTAACCGGCCAGGACAGGGGCGGAAGTGGTAGCGATGGCAGTAACAAAAGTTGTAGCGTGGGACTCTGTGAGGTGAGGTAAGAGGAAGGAGAGGAAGGGATGGCGGTGGTCTAAACAATAAGACGGCACCACACACGAGGAGAAGGGGTTAGGGTTAAGAGTGGCGGAGGGGGGGTCGCGCCTTAGAAAGGGGAGAAGGAGAGGAAGGTAGGGTCGGAAGGATGAGGGGTTGGTATCGTTAACGTTGGTAATGCTTTTCCTTCTCCAAGCTACTATAGGGGTAGCGGGGCTAAAAGAACGAAAGGGTTCAAATCTAAGTTAAATAAGAACAAAATTCTGGAAGAACTAGATGTACTTTTGTTACCTGTTGCTATTCAAGAGAGGGATGGAAGTTAGAGAGCGAGTTTCCTAAGGTTGGAGAGAGAGAGAGAGAGACAGTAAGGCAGCGATAGATGGAAAGAAGGGGAACCTCACATCCCAAGCACAAGATCACAAGAAACCCGAGAGAAACGAGAAGAGGCTGGGGGTCAGAGGGCAACATAAGACAGGAGTAGAGAAAAAAGGATTGCGTGGCTGGGCGCCAAAAATAACAAAAAAAATCCAAAAGATACCCATCCCCACCAACAGAATTAAAATGTCGTTACAGAAAGCTCTCTTCCCACCCCCTTCTTGAAGAGGCTCAAACAAAACCCAGCAGCGATCTCACTACCCAAATCATTTACTATATCTACCGGTGTAGCCCTGCTCGGATGAAAAGAGCGAAAGAAAAAAAAAGAGAGAGGGAAAGAGAGGCAAAAGAGCCAAGAAGAACTTTTTTTTCCTTTCCCCATGGTTGGCGGCTGTGGCTGTGGTTGTGCATCAGATCACGATTCACCTCACATGTATCCCAGTCCTAGCCAACCTATCAGGCAGACTGAAGACACTCTTTCTACAACATTTGCTACAGTTGATCCCCTCCTTCGACAAAGGCGCATACGGCACTATACGGTACGGTACCGCTATCTGACATAAGTCTCCGATGGCTAACTTGTCTGAGGCCCGATAAGATTCTCTTCCTTGCGAGGAAATGCATACCAGAGAACAGAGCCCTGTGCCGGCACTGTACCTACTGCGCCGTACTCAGGGCTCATGATACTCGGACACAACAACTCCATTACCGCCCGGTACCCCACCCCACTCTGTCAATTTTTTACCGCCTACCCACAGTAGCTCACTACTTCCATAATATTATCATATAATGCATGCATCAGTTACATACATATCATATCATACACACAATCAGCCTCTTCAAAAACCCTCACACGTCACCCATTGCATATATCTCCCTATACCTCCCCAGATCTAGGTCGCCGAGCGGCCGGACAAACCAATCAATCAACCATCAAAAACTACCATGCGGAGAATGCATATAGTAGGAACCATACATTCATATATGCATATAGATAAATAAATATAAAAAAAGAGGAGTGGAAAGAAAGGGGGATCAAACGGCTCTACTAGCACCGCGATCTGTAAAGCACCGGAGAAGACCCAGCGACGGCTTAGCTGGGCCATTGTAGTGCGGCGAGGTGCTTGAGCAGTAACATAGAACAGCGCAGCCAAGTATTTTTACATGGGCGATCACTCGTTAGAACGCTACTACAGCATCCCGGAGCATAATATCACGTTATGTGTATCCCCCATAGGGCGCGCCTAGTCACTATGGGCCTTTCAAGCCCGAGCAATGGAAAAATCCCAGTCGCAACAAGAAACCGCGAGTGCGACCAACAGACAATAGCCACCAACGATGGGACGAAAGGCAACCAGGGAGATGCGGCAAACCACAAGAGAATTGACAAGACAATGCAATGAACACTATTGCAAGGCACAAAAGTGCAATAAACGAAAGAACCAGCAAAAAGAACCTTATCCACTAAAATTGCCATCTTCCCGTATTTGTATAACAAGCCCAAGCTTGCTTTATAGAACCAAGCAGTGCTGATTAATTGTCGATTCATTCGATTGGTATTTTTATTCTTCTACTCTCGTACCCTTTTATGCTATCCCCTGGACGGTCGGGACATTTGTATGATAAAAGTTCTCTCATGCATTAGCGTCTAGGGGATAGTCTACTATGATCTCTTGGAGACAAGAGACTGCTCGCGGGGGAGCCTCTCGCATGCTTACTCGTAGTGAGTTATAAAGTATCATATCTGGATGAAATTGGTGCCAAGATTCAAGCGCCTGGATGCAAATGGTCATCCTGGCATCCATCTAGTACTTGTATATAAACAGTTTATGAATCCCCAAGTAAGTTACCGGTAGCCTTTGGTGCAGCCCGGATGGCTCGGACTTCGAAGAATCACAGAAAAATTACGAAAAGCCACCCAAACCACTTGCATCTCCAACCCCAATACTATTTATTACCTTTTTGTCTTTGTATACATTCGTTATTTAAAAAACTAGTATCATACCAATCCAGGCCAGATTTGTGAACAGCTAGAGAATAAGGAACTACATAATATACAAACCAACAAGGGGGGGGGGGGGGGGGGGGGGGGGGGGG
>Ga0307517_10000059_pt1 | contig 148521 bp, 146 predicted proteins | sample 23_EM_MG_FD_194515 | JGI IMG/M metagenome (GOLD analysis project Ga0307517, IMG submission 194515) | Populus trichocarpa ectomycorrhiza microbial communities from riparian zone in the Pacific Northwest, United States - 23_EM | ecosystem: Host-associated > Plants > Roots > Unclassified... | reverse complement strand
TCGCAAGTGCATAGTCATGTGAGAACTATGAGTCAAGTAACGTCATAGTGTGAAATCCAACATACCTTATGACTCATAAGTATGAGTCATGTGAAATCTGCCTTGCTTAGTCACGATTTGTGACAACCGAAGCCTTAAACAATGCTTGGAGTTTACTATCGGTTGAATGGTGTCAATTGGAAAATCATATTCCATGTATGGCCCATGTTGTTCAACTTATCCTCGGGGCATTTATGAGTTCAATCAAGGTGAAATCGCGGGATGGTCATATGCCGTCTGGCTTTAAGGCGGGCTATATCGAGAAGGTTATGAGATTGGATAACCGCTTTCACACAACAGTAGAAAAGGTAATGTGTCTAAGATCTCATACCTAGCACCTATATTTTCCACATGCATACGCACAAATTCATACGCACAAATTCATACGCACAAATTCATACGCACAAATTCATACGCATAAGGGTATATGCACAAATTTATTATTCCAAATTGAATGCGCGCCCATGTGAATGTAGAACCAAGTGTCTTCCCCATTGTTCTCACCTAAGATACCTTTAGTCAGAGATAATGCTAATAATGGTTCATAGCATGGGAAAATGAGTATTGCGGTTGGTGCTTCACCTCAACGGCGTGAACACTTCATCCAAATACAGAATAACTGGGTTAAGATCCCTACTACACTACTTTATGATGTCAAAATACGGTGCAACTCAACCCTAAATATGTTGGAGAGATCTGTACGGCTACGGGAATTCACCAAGGACTGGTTACAAACCTGTGCCGCGTTTACGCCTCTCTGGTCAACCCCGGAAGAGTGGAGGCAGATTGAATAGATCTTGGAGGTGCTTCAACCGATATGATTTTGGACTTTGTGGATGTCCAAAACACGTGGCGTCACCATTCATTGAGTGTTTCAAGTGTATCAAGATATCTTTGATCATTTGGAAATGCAAATTTCCAAGTTGAAACGGAAGCGGATGCAATGGAAGGTTGATATTCGTGAGGGCCTAGTGAAACCTAAATTGAAGGCTGCCTCTTACTATGGTAAAACAGAAAGTCCAAGAGGTCTTCTGTTCAGCATTGGAACTTGCCTAAATCCCTATTGCAAACTCAACCTTTTTCGAGAATGGGATCTTGATGCCAGTGGGGTGACTGAGTATGAGAAGTCATATAAAAAGGAGTTCATAGTGTATTATGATCTGTACTATGCACGAATAAATAATCAGGCACCTGACATGTCAATTCCACGGAGTGGTCTGAACAGTCGATCCAAACACCTTTACTCTTCGAGAAACAGCGCAGTTATCCTGAGTGAGGCACTAGCGTAGATCGAAACCGATTCTGAGATTGAGCCGCCCGAGCCAGACCCTGAGGCTACGGATCCCACACGTGAGGCCTGCCCAGCTGGGATTTTTTACGAGGCAAAGATACTAGAGTTGTGGAAGGTTAATTGCGGAAGATTCCCGAATTTAGCTATGATGGCTAGGGATATTCTCGCTGTTCAAGGGGGTAGTGTTGGAGTAGAGCGGGTGTTGAGCATGGCAAGAGATGTGATTCCCTATCGGTGCTCACGACTCGAAAGCAGTACAATTCGATCTTCAATGCCAGTGAAATCATATGAGAAGGAAGAAGTACGAAGAGAGCTAGCAGGTTACGATAGTGAATGGGAGGCAGAAAAACTCGACAAAATGGCTGCGGCGGAGGATTATCGTTATTGGGCTGATAGGAAGGAAGAAAGTATAGAGAACGATAATTGCTGTATCTCCGATGAGGACGAATCACACAAGAAGGACACCGAATGGTCTTTCATTAATCAGGATGGCAGGTGTGCATTTGGAAGAGAGCCAAAGGCTATACTACCAGAGCATGGACTGGTTGCATCTCAATATGCACGGCCTGGACCACCTCGAAACCAAGGTGTAGCTCACTTGGAAGGCTCTGAGGAATGAGATCCTGAAGAAAGAATCTGGGATACTACAGTCAACATGTATGTTGCATCCAACTCTGATGAGGAGGAAGGCTCACAAGAGGGTGAGGCGGAGATTCCCGGTGAAGGACTGAGCGATCTTGGAAGTATCGACCAACAGGGTGACGAAAATTCCGACTGCATAGCAGGCTCAAGGGGCCGCCAGGAAGAGGATTGTTCGGAGGAGGAGGCTCTATCGGGAACCACTGATTCACTACCGATTATACATGTAACCCGCGGAAGAGACCAGACAGCATCTAATACCACGATTCGAGTTCGCCCCAGGAAGCGTGCCGGAACTAGGGGGGAAGAAAAGAAAAGATCCCGTGTCCACTAAGTTAATTTTCCTCTAAAATCCTTATAAAATCATAGAATTTGACTGAGTAATTGAGAAGGCATTTTTACTATCCCCTAAGTTATCCTAGTAGCCCAGACATGCCGAGGAGGTGTCAAGTCAACAATGTATACCATAGTGAATGACGAGCGGCGATGGATTGATTGGAAAATGCCCCATATAATCGGGGGACTGCATGTGGGATCGGGCGGACGGTGTCCATTTTCGGAGCCTCGTCCGCCCGATCAGAAGTGCACACCCCAACTAAATGTAAGAGTGAGTAGAAGGATTCTATGTTTTCAGAGGCGGAAATTCAAGAAGTCTGAATACATTGTCCATTTATTCGAGTTCTTACGATAAGCTACAGGAATAGGAGCATCGTCATGAAAATTATACGCACAGAAAGATCATACGCACACAAATCATACGCACATAAAATCATACGCTCAGAAAAATCATAGGCCCAAAATAATACACTGGTAATGGTGTCGTAGATAATACGCACTAGTGCAAAGGCTGGTTGCATTGGCTCTAGTTAGTCGAGTTTGTCAGGTCATAGCGTGATTTGTCTTCCCCTATATTCTTTCTGTTTCCCCTTTTCTCCCATAGACAGAGAAACCATTCGCCCCGCGGCCCTCTGAATCTATGTCCCACGCTGCGCCCTCTTGAACCCAAGTTCCTCCTTGCCCGAGTTCCTCCCCGCCCAAGTCTCTCCTTACCCGCCATCCACTCGAGCACATTTGGGTACCTTTATCGTGGCTCTATACCAACCCACTTCATTCTATCCTGCTTTGAGCGCGAGGGAAACTTGCTTTGAGCAAGATTGTGTGGCTGCGGAAGACTAGGAGAGGGCTATCAAAACTGAAGAAGAGGGATGCGGAGAAGCGCAAGTGGCAGCGCGAATGAAGAAAAGCTGCGAATCACCTCCACAAATCTGAACATGGGAGTGAAGATATTGCAAATTCTACCATGGATGCCAAAGGTGTGTTATTCTCTGCTATTTAACCGATCTCTCTGCATGTGCTTGAAATTAGCAATTGTTGTATTTAGCTCTCAACTCGGTCGCATATCTGTATTTAGGGTATATACTAATCTCCTCATTGCTCGTATTAGATTCGGGAGAACCATGTCTACGGCTGGATATGGATAAGGTTTATTCAATGAAAAGGAATATGGCCTACATGTTGAAAACCCCCGATCATCCATGTGTCAGATACCACCCATGTGGGGATTTTGACGTTCTGGACTCAATTCTTTCGCGACCTAAGCGGCAGCCGGATAGCAACTTGAAGGAGCGTTTCGAAGAGGAAAATGAGCCCCAATTACACCGGATCACCGGTGACATTGTTATAATAAAGGACAAGTAAGTAATTCATCTTTTAGGCTAAGACTAGGCTTATATACTAAACTATCTTTAGGAAAGGCGTCCCGTGTGTAATCAAAGCTGGGAATAGCAAGGCATGTTGGCTATTACCGCAAGTTGAACCGGTGGTAGACAAATATGTTGCGTCATGGAATATAGCAGCAGATCATACACAACATGGTGCAAGCAGTAGGCGGAAGCCCTATAGGCCAAGCGAGATGGAATACGCTCATACCACTCACAAGGCTGCGAGTGATAGTATGAAGGATGCTACAACCCTGAGTTCTCCTGCAGGAAACGGGAGCAGCGAACATAACCCGGACGGTACTTTGAGAACAAAAGGCTGTGTCATTGGGCACCCTGCCTTCGTTCCACGAATGTGATCACGAACGCAGAATATTGAACTTGGACCCGGGCCAGCCCAGTCATATAACACGAAATCAGCAATTCACGCACTAAAAGAATTCGGCCAACAGCTTTTACCATTGGCTCAAACCGTTGAGGCGCTATTTCAGACTTTCATCCCGGAGGAGCATTCCAAATACACAGCAGTCTATGAGACCATTTACGATGGGAAAGCTGACAATGTTGACAAGGCATTTGGAATATAGACCTCCCGCTCACTTGTCATCAATGCGAATACCAATAACCATAAGAATCTGGAGGACGTATGCCATGGGTGGTGTGCGATAGTAGTATTCGGTGACTTTGAGGGCGGCGATGCCGGCTTTCCTGAGCTTGGAGTCAAGATTGATTGTACCCCTGGTATGTAGAGACTGCCGCCCATCTTATCCAATTCCACTAAGTGACTAAGATATAATCTCTAGGTTCCATTATTTTCATGCGTTCCTATGCAGTGGAACATTATATTGGCTCTTTGTGGGAAATCGGTGTAGTGTTGTCCACTTCACATATCAAGCGGTGCACGATGCATATGTGGAGAAGACGGGAAAGCCATTGTGGGAGTTCAATAAGATGCCTAAATCGTGGCAGAAGTTGCGCATGCATCTGAATGTATAATAATATTCCTAATAATTGATTTTTCTATTTAGAATGGGTATACACTCACACCCCGCTGTCCAGGATCTTGATAATCCGGATACCACACTGTGTCGTGCGAATCTCAGTAAGTCTGAATTTCTTTACACCAAAGCCTAGCCTGTTGTCCCGGGTCACTCTCTATGACGGATGGATTCTTAGGATTTTGTCCGTCTGGGATAGCGGGGTGCTAGTGTATACTTTTGAGCTTGGCCTGCCCTCGTTTGCAAGGCTGTGCCCCCAAAATCATACATGCAAACTATACGCCCAAAGCCATACGCCCAAAACCATACGCCTATAACCATACGCCCAAAACCATACGCCCAAAGCCAAACCATACGCCAAACCAATACACCAAAAACCATGCGCCCAAAACCATACGCCCAAAAGCCATACGCCCAAAGCCAACCCATACGCCCAAAACCATATGCCCAAAACCATATGCCCAAAAGCCATACCCCCAAAGCCAAACCATACGCCCAAAGCCATACACCCAAAACCATCCCCCCAAAACCATACGCCTAAAACCATACGCCTAAAACCATACGCACAAAACCATGCGCCCAAAACCATACGCCCAAAAGCCATACGCCCAAAGCCAAACCATACGCCCAAAAGCCATACGCCCAAAGCCAAACCATACGCCCAAAGCCATCCACCCAAAACCATACGTCCAAAACCATACACCAAAGAGAGTCACCTAAAACCATAGCTTTTTATACACCATAGTGAGCGCCCAGTTTAACCCACTATCTGCAAGTTTAGGGTAAGTGATTGCCTGAACCTCAGACCAGATTTAAATTGTGGCTAGTATTTGGGTGGATGGCTTGCAAGGCATGTGAGACGTGACGCCTAAACCAATTGTCTTTGAATGAAAAGCCCAAAACTGAATGCCCAAAGCCATAAGCCCAAAGCGATACACCCTGAATGAGATCACAAAATGATAAGCCGGAGACCATATCCTCAAGAAGATAGGAATCGTGCATGGACCACCATACAACTATACGCTTAGAGTTATATACCCGGAATCATATGCTTAGAAGTACTTAGAAACATACCTAGATTATACGCCTACAATCATATACTGAGAGCGATTTCCAAACACTATTTATCTCAAACTAGAAGCCCAAATCATAATAATAATATGAGCACTATATTCAAATCCTATCTTTTGAGATAGTTGCCAGATTGCTATATGGAATATCCAAATAGTGGAGTCATCATACTAGACATACGAAGTAATTAGGGGGTGTTTGGCCAGCCAATTCTGATCTCAAATTGTGATTTCAGATCAGAATTGAGAGGCCAAACACCCCCTAGATTTCAACCTGCCATTTGTTTAGTCAGAGAATATCACTCGTAGGAATAAGTGTGGCCCCACACAAGGGCAAGAGTGGGGGACGAGAAGACGGTGACCGTCTCGGCAATCAGCGGGGAAAGTAAAATACCCGCTCCGCCCCGTAACGAACACTAACAACACACAATATCCCCTACACTGCTAGGAAGAATCCCGTCACTCTGAAGATGGCAGTTAACGGATCACGATCAACTAGCCACTTCTCTGTTGAGGTTATGATTCAGCTAGGCAAGATGAGAGTTGACAAGGTGCCTATGCTGGTCACGCCAGTATCAGACAATGATATCCTCATCAGTATGGACGATCTCATAAAGCTAGGAGGGGTAATCGACTGCCAAAAGAACATCATCTAGTTCTCCAAGTACAAGGTCAGAGTTAACTGTGATGGAAAATCCAGAGAAACAAGATCAGCCATGACAAAGCCACATCAAGTACCAGACTTCCTGGCAATGTTCCCCAAGGTATTTGTCAAAGAGGTACCTGAGGAACTACCCCCAGTACGAAGGATAATGCAAAGAATAAGCCTCGTAGACCTGCCAAAGCTTTTAAAGACACCCATTCTCAAAGCGCCACAAGCCTTGATGTCCAAATACAAGGCATGGATCCACAAGCAGATGAACGCCGGTATCCTCCAAAGGACCAGTGTGCCCGGAGGAGCCAGCATGTTTGTGGAAGCAAAAAGCGATGGCAGAATCCGCCCCTTGGTAGACCTCCGCTTCAGGAATGATAACACCCAGGCCGATCACACACAGATCCCAGAACATAACACTATACTAAATGCGGTAGCCAGAGGACAATTCCACAGCAAGATAGATCTCAGTGACGCCTACTGCCAGACCAGTGTGCATCCAGATGATGTGAAGTACAACACTATCAAGACACTCTTCGGCGGCTTTACCAGCCAGGTCATGATGCAAGGCGACATGAATGCTCCCAGAACCTTTGTAAGGACTATGGGGGACCTATTCCATGACGAATTAGGCAAGAACATGTGGGTATACATTGACGATAGTTTTGTCTTCAGTGACACCTTTGAAGAGCATGTTAAGGATATTACGAACGCCTGCAGTAAGCTGCAGAACACAGGCTATTATGCCAACCCAAAGAAAAGTGTTTACTTTGTCACTACACTCGACATCCTAGGCCATATGGTAGACGATGATGGCATCCACCCTGCATCAGAGAAAATCCGGACCATAATGGACTCGACAAGACCAGAAAACCAGAAAGAACTGCAGTGATTCAATTGAATTGTTAATTATATCTCCAGATGTTTATTCCCCACATCACCACCATCTCAGCCCAGCTCACAAAGCTGAGTGTGAACACTGAATGGCTGTGGATGGATCTGCAGGAAGCAGCCTTCGAAGCAGTCAACCGAGCTGCGGATAAGCACAAAGTTCTTGGACCGATCGACTATAATAAGCCAGATATGATATGGCTTTTTACCGATGCATCGCCTACAGGTAAGGGCGCTTGGATATGCCAAAAACCAACCAGAGATGCAGCCAGACCTGCAGCATTCTATAGCAGGAAGTTGACACTATTGCCAAGCAACTACCCCACACCCTAACAGGAAACGCTCGCAATCATTCAAGCTATGGAAGCATTCGCTCCCCATTTGCTACACAGGCAATTTACAGTCGCTACAGACCACGAAAGCCTCACTAAAGTCATGACACAAAAGAATCTCAATGGACGACAGCAGAGATGGCTGACGCATATCAGTCGCTTTGATTTTAAAATAGAATACCAACCAGGAGCGATGAATTTCCTAGCAGACTACCTATCGAGAATTTATGAGGGAACCCCAGGGCCGCTAGATATAAGTCTCAGGGGCCCGCTATCAATTATGACAGCCTTGAGCAGCCTGACCCTACACAACTCCTACAAATGAATACAACCGACACCTCCTCTGCTGATTTCAGCATTGCATCAGACGACGCCATGTACCACTCAGGCGAAGCCCACACCTCTCCCACCCTTACCAGCGGTGACTCTATCAGTCGTTGCGGCCCTGAATACCTTATCGACGAGATTACCAGCAATGCAGTAACTCGCTCCCAGAAGCGTAAGGCCTCTGCTTCCTCGCCTGCTACATGAAGCGCAGCCAGCAACGCTAGCAGAGTATCGATTGGAAACTCTTGGGGTGACAATAGAACCCTTCCGATCGCTAGTAAAATGGAACGACAACACCCAGAAATGAGCTGGATGCCATGTACTGACAATGGGTGTAAAGTACATAACAATGAAAAAGAAGGTGCAGGATACTGGCCAAAGGACAATAAGGTCCTGAAGCAGAGCAAGAAGACTAAGAGAAAAGAGCAGGATAGGACTTCAACATGGAATACAGCCCTTGAGGAAAGCCAGGCCTCGCTCCCTGATATCCCATACCTCTCGCAGAGCCTCCCGCCCTTCCGTATGAACGACACCATCCTGGCCACACTGCCCATGGCCTCACCGGCCTTTAGTCCCCTATACAGGCAAGCAGGCTATGACTCCGGTGATGCAACCAATGCCAACCAATTCCTAAGCACCCTACACTCTCGCCTTATTTGTATCCTCGCCCAGCAAGTTAGAGAAGTCCTTAAGACCGACCCCCTCTACACCAGGGTCCAGGAAACCGATAACCAATTGCATTATTCCATCCGCGATGGCCTCCTACTTGCCCAGAACACCAACGGGTACGAAAACCTTTATATACCGGTGGGACCTCCTGAGAAGGGGGTATCCCTACGGGATTCCATCCTCAAAACTGTCCATGAAGGCCTCGGGCATTTCACATCCTACAAATGCTACTCCTATGCGGCTTGCTTCTTCTGGTGGCCACAGATGCGCCAACACTTTGTCCTATACTGCCGGTCAGGCGATAAGTGCCAGATTAACAATGAGTCTACTACCCTACCCTATGGAAGATCCCTTACCCTCCCTGACCCCCAAGAAACCTACGAATCCCTAGCCATAGACTTCGCTGGCCCCTTTAACAAATCTGATGGCTATACATCTATCATGGTCATTATGGACTGCTTTACCTCCTACACACATCTCATCCCCCTCAAGGACGCGGCCACCTCTGAGAAGACCTTTAAGAAACTCAACAGTACTATCCTCGACGTCCACGGCCTCCCCCGCAGCATTGTCCTTGACCAGGACTCTCGCTTTAGCTCTAAGTTTTGGTAACAAATAATGAAGTCCCTTGGTATCTAGGTCTGGATGGCGACCCAATACCATCACGAAACAAATCGCCAGGTTGAGCGAAGGATCGGTACTCTCAAACAATTAATAAGGAACTTCGTTAACCCCAGACAGAACAACGGTCCAGCACCCCCCCAGCTATTGCAGCAGCTATGAACGGCGCCCCCCATGAATTGCTAGGCATCTCGCCATACCATGCCCTCTATGGACGTCCCTGGAAGATATTCAACCCTGTCCAGAGATCCACCAGCAAGGTACCAGCTGTGGACGAAATCTTCAACGCCCATGAAGCAACAAGGATGGAAGTAGACCTGGGCAGAAAGCATGCTACCTTGCGTCAGACTGTCCAGGATGACAAACACCGCAAACCCCTAACGGAACCATTCAAGAATGGCAGCAGAGTTCTTGTTAGAGGCCGCCCTTATACCTCCTCCCCTGGACGATCCAACACGCTAGAACCATGCTGGTTCGGACCTTTCAATGTCATAGAACATCTACCTGACACAGACAACTACCAGCTACACCTGCCGCCCAGAATGGCCCGCCAGAAACACAACTTCCACGTCTCCTCCCATATGGAATACCGGGAGAACGATCCCAATAGATTTAAGTCCCACAGAATGGACAAGCCAGCACCGATCCTAATTGACTATGCACAAGAATGGGAAGCAGAGCAGATACTCGACTACCACCGAGAAGAACAACAGGCACAAATTCCTGGTCCACTGGAAAGGCTCCCAGCGAGCTGACGACTCCTGGGAACCTATTGACAACCTCGGCCACTCCCTGAAACCCATACAGGAATACTGGGACACCAACCACCCAGCAGAACCGACGCTTCAGATTACCTCCCACTACATTAAAGCTTCCTGAGAACCCATGGAAATGTCCTCCACACCCTGTACCCCAAACGATTGCCCAGACGACTTCTGAGAACCCTATGACAATGAGAAATATGATTCCAGCAGCTCTGAGCAGGACAATTTCCCCACAGAGGACGACAGCATCCCATGGCACACCGACGAGAGCGCTGAGGACAGCGAAGACTTTGGAATGATTGTTGATTTTTCAGAATAAGGGAATGTAACATGTGTACATGTTCCGGTAACGGTACACAGGACTGGGCATTGCAGGATCTCCTATGTTTAGTTGATATATATTTGGTTTATTTGATTTGATTTCAGCTCCGCCACTGTCTCTGAGTCAGATAGGCTATGCTAATGTATTGCTATGTTTAGTTTACTTTTCTGGAAGTCTATATTTAGGATTCCGGGTAGGAATGGTCATGTAGCACTGGTGGAGGCTGAGCTATGTTTCTTTCTTTGGTCTTGCACGATTACAGGATTCCGGTATGTGCGCAGCTACTGGTAATAATCGTGATTGCAGGAAGGCTATCGCTCTTGTGTTTTGTATTTAAACCAGTCTCCTGGCTAGCAGGAGACAGCAGACTTCAACAGACCTTCAGTCTAAGAATACACTTGGTTGAACGGCATTCCCTGAGTCCCTGAGTCCAATTTGTCCTTCAACTATTATCCTTCTAGCTACTGGTCCCTTGAAGCCTCCCTTAGCACCAGCCCTAGCAGGTCTATCGGCGGTCCTATTGTATTTTCGTTAGACATGAATAAACCTGTTACAGGATCGTAGTCTGCTCTCTGGGGAGGGTAGTCTGCTAACCGGAGAAGGTAGTCTTCTGACTGTGGAGGGTGGTCTGCTGACCAGGATGCTTGGAGAACTGAGATAGTATGTGTCTGGTATCACATCTATTGTAACTAGTATGATATAGAGTTATTCAGAGAAGTAAGCTTAATATAGTACATTGCGTATGGTGCAAGTGTAAGTAATCAGAAAAATGGTAGAAAGAGAGGAAGAACATCAATGATGTTAAAAATAGTAGAGCAGCTAACATGTATGGGGGCCAGAGCGGACCGGGTGAGAGCGGGCTGTGTTTCCCTGAGTGCATTGTGGGGCCTTATGGTTGCTTCCACAAGTCATGCAAATGTGATAATGCCGTCAGTATGGGGACCGGCATTCACAGTAGTTCCACTTTCGGCATACCTGAGTGGTAGTTTGCCCAGTTCCGTTGCTGCTAAGAGCAACAGTAGTGCTAGGGTAACCCGTGCTGTATGAGTTGCCCCGGCGATCCGGTAGTCCGTAGGACATGGTTGGAGTTGAGCTAGCTTGCGGGAAGGCTGGAACCGGATGACTTTCTTGAATTGGCAGCTCGTTAGCCCTGTGTGGGCAGGAGGCTGGGCGGTTCTGGCTTGTTGGCCAGGCCTGTCGTGTGATATATGGGTGAGCGAAGCACTTTGAGACGATGAGTTCGGTATCAATGTGCCGCCAGTCGTTGGGATAGTATATACCGTTCCCTCCTGCGACTCGTTTACGGTCGAATTCCAAGCGATATGCCTTTACCCCATTCCATGTGTATTTTTCTAAAAGGTCATAGAGGTTCATGATATAGATGAATAGTGCCGTAGCCAGCTCTCCCTGTAGCGCCTGTGGTACTAGTTTGACTAGGATTCCACTGTGGGCTGCCCAAGCTTTAAAGAATACGCGCATCTTGTATTCACTTTCCTTTCCGCCCCTCTCTGTTTGTTCAAACTCAACTCCACCAATGTTGATTGTCCGCTGAGATTCTGCTCATTCCTTCTTTGTTGCTAATAGCCGGTAGATATTTGTCGGTTTGAAGCGATTCTCGATTATCTGAACTAGTGTACCAGGCTCTACACCAGGAAAGAGTAACTCAACCAATTCGGGTATGCCAGATGTATTCTCCCGCATATCTCTTGAGAAAGAATACATAGAGTTATATGTACCAAGTGCTCTTGGTTCCTCACCTGTTGTCTCAGCTTGTTCTAAGTCCGGCGCCGCGCGCACTTCTGCTAGCTGGTTTTCAAGCTCTGTAATCCTCATACGGATCAGGTTTCATGATTGGACTGGTATAGGAGGATGAGCTGCTGTGCGCCTGTTGATTGGAGTTGGCAGTGGAGCTGGGGGTTGGTGGGTATTAAGTTGGGTAACTACCTAGTTTCCAATTTCTTGCTCGTGTGACTGAAGAAGCGCACAAATGTCATTGAGTCTTAAGGCTGGTTCTGGGTGAGAATGGGAATGTCGTGTTGTATCTTCCATGCTCAGAGTGACTGTGGTTTCCGATTGCGCTATTGGGGTACTCGTTTGTGGCTCGGGAGTCGGAAGGGGGGCTATTATTGTAAGAGGAGTTTCTATAGTCGCTTCCCTCTTCGTCTCCACTTTTGCTACTCAAAGAACTGGTAGTGGTCTTGATAGGAGTAGGATCACAGCTATGAGTGCTTGAAGCTTGGCGCCGAGTGCCGCTACATGTGTTTTTCTCAATCCTTCCGACCCCCCTGGTCCCTTGTGTCCTGGTGTGACTTTGTCTCCCGGGAGTCCTACGCATAGTGTGGCTTTGACTCCCGGGAGTCCTGCTCATGGTATGGCTTTGACTCCCAGGAGTGCCTGCCTGAGTGTGGCTTTGACTCCCGGGAGTCCTACTCGTGGTGGGGCATTGTCTCCCGGGAGTGCTTCTGAGGCTGCCTCTCCCGGTAGTGCCCCTGACAGGTGCTCCTGTCCCACGCGTAGAACCCCTTCTCCGGGGCATGGCTGCAAGTTTGAAAGGTAAAAACAAATATGCATAAAAATAAAAATAAAGTAATAGATAATATTCTTGAAAAACAAAGAACGCGAGCTGTAGCGAGCTTGAAGACGAGAATGCGAGTTGTAGCGAGCTTGGAGGTCTCCAACTCCCGGGAGTGCAGTGGCCCTATATGGGCTGGAGCTATGGTCCCCGGGGGAGGACATGTCGACTTAGACTAACCTGTTTTCTACCACCCCGGGCAAGACTGTGCACTTTGCCCCATTGGCAATGGGTTGTTCCAACCCCACATCTGGCTCTCGATATCGCACATATTTTTACAGGGAAACCGCTTCAATCCCCCTCTGATTTTGTTTCTAAAGTTTTTCGCTCTCGGGCGTCCTCATGTGATAATTATTACTGTTAACAGTACCATTGCAGCACATATTGGGCCGCAGATCAGCCAGAAAACCCGCTGGGATGGGGTGTTTTTGAATTCCTTTATATTCATGCCGAAATACTGATAATGTTTCTTGTCAGAAAATACTCACCCTGGACGGGATGCAACATATTGTCCCTGGACAAAATTAACCGCGTACCAAGCAAGAGGAAACCTTCGGCCATGACAACGGCACTCCCCAACCAAACCCACCATCATGGAAAACCCCCAAAAAAAGAAACCGAATTAAAATGCGAAACCATAGTAGAATACATAGTAGAATACATAGTAGAATACATAGTAGAATACATAGTAGAATACATAGTAGAATACATAGTAGAATACATAGTAGAATACATAGTAGAATACATAGTAGAATACATAGTAGAAATTGATCTAGAGAAATTTCTTTAGGTGATGTCGGGAGTGCGCAGTAATGTGAAGGGCTGCCCCCCGATCGATGGTTGTTGCACGGTTAATTATGTCCACCAACCATACCAATGCGTTGACAATGTCGCTATAATGTGAAAGTCCATTCTTGCTAATATTCTGAATAACGTAAATGCGCATCCATGACGAACTAGTCACAAAAGATATAATTTTGTAAGCTATAATCCCACCAAGTCAAACAGCGTTAAAGCCCTAAAGTGCGTGAAAATGAATTGAAAAAGACCGAATATCCCCTCCCCCTAGCCCCAATATCTTCCAACCTTAATATTTCAACTGCTATCATACCTACACGGCATACAGGGCCTGGAGCTCAAGTGCCTCATCCGCCACCTGGGTTCCTCGGCCCCTCCATGTTGGAATCGCCGCCACTGCCGCTCTTGTCGTGGCAGATGAGAGTCTGGCCATGAAATTCCCAGAAGCATTCGCAGTGCTGCCCTCGCCGAGTAGATAAGGGGTTTGGCTACTGCCTCTCGCAATGACCATGGATACTGAATTCCTGGGTGACCTATATTTTTGCCACCGTTTCTTGATATCGTCCATTTTTTTCTTAATTAGCCCCTTCAATTTATCTCCGACACACTTCCTGAATGCGACCACTTTCTCACGTTCCCATGCGATGAGTATTACTGCTAGTAGTACTACTGCAGCATATACTGGGCCTGTGATTAGCTAGAATTCGCGTTGGGATAGTGGATGTTCGTTGGATTCCTTTATGTTGTTCATGCCGAAATACTGATAGGGTTCCTTGTCAGAGAGCACTTATATCGTGGAGAGGAGGCAACATACAGAAGCACAAAAGCTGAGGGAAAGAAATGCTGTATTCATGACAGTTAAGCCAGATAACGTCTGTATTTGTTGCGTTTGGTGGGTTTCGTCCACTTGAGAAATCATGATCTGGTTTTGATCGCCCCGCAGGGCGAGGCTCCCGAGTTTTAGACGTGTCTGACAGGAAGTTCCTGTAGTGTTATCGCTTTTCAGGGGGGCAGGGAGCTGTCGAGTCTTTAGCGTTCTTATTATTCTTTTAGGTATGAGAATTATACAACCTCTCCTATGACACCCATATCTGTAGTCTGCCAGTGGTTACAATCGCCTTGGATCGTGACGCTTCCTTGATGTCCCCCAATTGTGGCCTGCATGAAGTTGCTATCGCCTTGGATCGCGACGCTTCCACCAGGTCTCCCAGAGGGAGCTACCCTAGCTTCACGGGAGTTCAGGAATCTGAAGAGCTATCGAGCGGTTAGCATTCTTACTATCATTTAAGATATGAGAATTATACAATATTTCTCCTGATATCCACATTTTCTACCAACCCCTTGATCTTCTCGATGAAAGATTTCCTTTCTTGAACTACATTGCCAATAGTGTCCGAGATGGTTGACCGCCCCTGCTCGGGGCACGCGGAGAGGGTAGGGGCCAAGGCAGTATTCTTGCAGAAGGGATTCTGCCCGAGTGGAGATCCCCTCTCGCGAGCTTTGGCATTTGCTCGATAGCTTGTTGAAAATACCGCGTGTAGATCCTGGAGAACGACTACCTGTCGTTCAGCCACGCTGATAGCGGCAAAGAATCCTTCCGAGAGGGTGTTAAGGGAGGCTAGGAAGTCTGGGACTTTCTTCATCCCTTGATGGTCCTCATACGCTCTCCTGTCTGACATCATTTGGTCGATTTTGTTAAAGTTTTCACGTAGGTTCCATATCTACGACACAAACTACAACAAGGAACGTTTGACTTAGGAGAAGCTTGGTTTTGAGAGTGTGGGAGAAGATAGGAGTTGAAGTTGTAGTACGTGTGGGTAAACGGTTAAGTGCAGCGGAGATGTTTAGGATGATGCAGGAACTTGCGCTAGAGGTACTAAAAGGGTTGGAACGAAGTGATGGAACGTACGAGTGTCACACTACAAGGTTAGCGAAACAGATAAAAGTAGCAGGAACGTTTGGGAATGGAGGAACTCTGTATGTAAACGAGGCAGAGGTAAGGGACTAAGGGATGTCTTGTTTTGGAGGAAGTTTGAGGGTATTATGTGCAAGGAAGGAGACGGTGATCGAATGGGTGTGGAGAACTTGGATGAAGTTGAAGGAATGTTTTTCTGTGCGGTCAACTTTGTATATATAGGACACCGCTGGCGATGTCGAAAGAATAAGGACCAATACACACTCTACCAATCATAGCCTATATTTCAGAGATTTCCTCCTCCTGATAGTCCTCAAAAATCAATATTGGATTTAGTTTGTCAAAGGAGAGAATAGACTAACTAGCTTGCTGAAGCAGGCTTGAAGCTTCCCCAATACCCACAATCCCAAGTCTATATGGTTGATAATCATATGAATCATTGCGTCAAAAGCGCCAATGCACTCGTGAAAGCAGTGAAGTGGGACCCGATCCCTGACACTGTCCTCCTTAGATCTGAAAGTGGCCATTGTATCTCCAGAATTCACTTAGTCAACATGACTGGGTTGAAAGTGCGCAAAAAAGTATAACTTACTGTTATCAAATATCATATATCGTGCCTGATGCACTGATATGTCCCCTATATCACGTCTCTTTCCCACAACTGCCCTGTAGTTATTAACATTTACTCCCAGAGATTTGAAATCCAAAAGCCCAACACTCTCATTTTCCGGACCGAGCGCAATCTCCTTGCTAGGTCCTCCGAAATACGGAAATGATACGAAAAGGATAAATCTATCTTCCGATGCCCTCGGTCGGGACAACTCCGATGGTTCCCCGAATGGTGCCCGTAATGAGATGCCTGTTCTAAAACGCCCACGACCGGGCAGTGCTCGAACCCTCTGTGAGTATGCGTCCATGAAAGCAGTTTCACCCTCTCTTAGAAAGCCGAGTTTTTTACCCATCGAATGTAGTAGAGTGTCATCCTATTCCTAGTAAGAAATTGCTCTAACAGACGAAATCACTGTAGGGTCGAACGGCAACTTACGTATGTATCATAGCATTGGGGAAAGTCACTTGAGATAAGACCATCGCATGTTAGCATGTGGAGGATAAATTCGACTCTCGGAGGAGCGAACAAGGTGTACTTAGCATATAATTGCTCATAGCGCGGACAGGGAATGGGAGAGTAGATCCGTGGAAGGTAAACTTACATGATACCCAACCGCGGTCCACGTGACTGTATCGGCTGAGGTTCTTTCGTAGGGTTAACTATTTGATTAAATTGTTCAGACTCTATGAGCATATCCTTGTGCGCTCGAAGGAACCTATCATCCGCACTAAGACGTCCCGAGGATGAGCCCCAACCCTCAACCGTACAATTTCCGTCCACCCCACAGAGGCTGCTTGGGGCTAATGAATAGTCAAAAATCACGACCTCGTCAGCCCCCCTGTTCTCTAGCTCTTCGCTGGTGAGGCTGTAGCTTGGGTGCAGGAGATCGTGCTCATCGTAAAAACTTCGTTGTGCATGGATAGTTTTCCAATCGGCAAAGTGGGTGGCTGGTTCCCGTGGAGCCGGAAGCGGGGGCAACTGCGGCGGTGGTTTGTGGGCGGACCCCGCTGGGGGCTCAAGGGACGTGAGAGGGTCTAGCGGAGTAGTAGGGTTCTTGCTTAGGTCACCCATCTTGACTTGGGCACTAGGAGTTTGAGGGTGCTAGGAATATAGAGGTAATTTTCTAGCCTTTGACTAGCAATATGTGAATAGCGGGTTGAAGAGGCCAATTCTTATGTAGAACATTCAAACCGGCCAAGACAACCACAATTCACGCGGCTCAGTGTAAAACTTTTGACCGCATTATATAACCGATACCGCTTGTTAAGGGGAGGGAGACGCAGTCCAATTCAGTTGACTTAGAGACTGCTAACCCTAAGGGACTAACCTGCGCATTAAGTTGACACAGGAGGTGTACATGAACGAAACTGGGCGTCTCTAGAAACGGACGCGGTGCTGCATATAGTAAAGGACTCCTGTAGTAGGAACTCCAAGTGCAGAAATCGAGGGCCAAATATAAAAGCTGGAGACTTTCCAAGAAAAAGAAAAAAAAGAAACAACTTCTGTGGGGAAAAAAAACTCTATTAGTCCAAAAAGTATCCTATTGACTTCAAACCGGTAGGGGGAGTCGCAGATGGCTTTTATTTTCGTGAAGGTATTAGAGTATAAAGGGAAGTGCATGTTGGGTGGGAAATTATATTTTCGGGGAACTCGGGCTTAAAATAAGCTGTAAGACCATACCACACCGCGCACAGGTGGGCAATATGACAAGGAAACAAAACTAAAACAGCCACAAGATTAGCCTACGAGCACTAACCCCGAAGTCGATAATAGCCTCAAAAATCAAGAATCGCCGCCTCCATAGTAGCAAGGAGAGGGAGAAGTGAGGGAGGAGCTGTTTTTTTTTGTCGCTTTTATTGTGTCAAGATATTCATAGTAGGGATCACACTCTTTACCCGATACGGTTCCCTTGCTAGGTTGCCTAGGTTCCCTTCGCAGTACAGCACAGTGCAATAAGTTATTTTAAGCGAAAGTTTATTTATTTAATAAATGCTATTAAACAATATTTTGAGGTAACTAATAAAGTAGGTTCAGAGTGTCAAGAAGTGGACGTTTTTGTTGTGCAGCGGAAGATTGTTCTCTAGCTAGCTAAGCTGAACATCAACGGTATAAGTATCCCCTATTATGATGACACAACCCACAATGCAGAATGCACACTTCCGCGCAGGCCTTCTCATATGCAATAGTGAGTAGGAAGCCTTAAGCAAATCTCTCGTACCTCCGCCCGGAGGATTATTTAACAACACATATCTCAACACAGTGAAAGGAGATTATGCGAGTGACACATCGTGACCCGCATGCAATGCCAGTTAGCCCATAAAACCTGTCAGTGTGGTTGGCTGTTGACGGTGGAGTAGGGTCTCATGAACGAGTTTACAAAAGCCTTCACTATATCGAGCCGGAGACCAAACCAAACAGCGGTATCGCGCCGCCCTGTGAAAGAGGTCTAGTTTTATCTCTTAGAATTTCCGCGGTTTGCTCCTTCTTCGGTTCCGGATTCGGATGTGCCTCACCATGCCCCTTTCTGCATGTGGGGTGGTTTGGGCAGTCGCGGCCTGGACCGGAGGGAGATCAAAATAATTCGGCCACGGTATCCAGGATAGATGTTCTCTTCTCTTGCCGCCCATCTATGCTGTCAGCACCCTGAGGGTTTAATCCCAGGCTTCCACCGGTGTGTTCCTGCTTCCGGTTATATTGCCACGCGCTTTGTGTGGGGGTACAGCGCCTAAGTTGTCAAGATTTCAATGGCAGGGGTTGTTCGGCTAGCACGAGGTGAGGAGGTGAGGTGGATAGCCACCACGCCCAATTCCTTGTCTTTAGCACTTGGTAGATCAGCATCTCTTACTAATAGAATCTACTCCAGTACTTGTATAAAACTTAGGGGCTATTTGGCGGGACGTAATTGGAAAATTTCGTAAGTTACAAAATATAGTTGTGGAACCTTGGTTGGGGTTAAGTTTCCAACCATGGTTCCAAAATCGATTGCGCCAGAAGAGTCCAAGATTGTAAAGTAATGTAGAGATGAGAGAAAAAGACCCCTCAGAAAAAGGGAAAAAGAAAAAAAAAGAAAGTGCCAAGACTGCCGACCATAGTTTACAACTGGCTACAGTGGGGGCTCGGATAATCGAACCTCGCGCGGGGACATCCGAAATTCCCTCTCTTAGATACGGGGACGAGCACACAGCGAAAACTGTCCCCTTCAGCCCGAGCTTACGACCAAAAAGAAGAAAAAGGAGCCAGACCTTACCAGCGGAGGCGTCCTCGTCCTGGTGTGGGGTTCGATTATTCGAGTTCTTACGGTAGGATATCTCCTCGCCTATTCAAACAGAATTAAAAATTAGGATATCAATATAGGGGTGCGCTCGAGGAAGTGCATCTCTTCTTCCCCTAGTCCCGGTATCCTTTGTTCATGATACCCCTACCGCTGCATACTCACTGGGCTTCTTTCCTCCCTCCCGGATTCCTTAGCACCTCCATTTGGGATCTCAATGGTTGCCTCTGCTGCGCTTTTAATTTCAGAGTAAGGTTTGACGATCGGAAACTTTATGGTCTTCCTAGCTCTGTACTCTCTGCGCACACCTGGTGTCCGGCCGGAGGCTCTTGTGGTGGCCGTGTAGGCTGAATTAGTTGATGGCCTAAATTCTTTACCACTGACTTCGAAGGAGGGTTTGAATCCGTGTAGGTCCCCGGAACCGTAATCGATACCCCATCCGCCGTGGTGGGATAGCCACCACTGGGAATACGGAGTGGCTCTTGTTGAGAATGGGGCTGCTCGCCATACTCGCACAATACTTCCTTTGTTCGGATAGCTTCCGGGAGCGCGCTTGTTTGTGGCTTCGGATATGCGCTGAGGATCCGGGAATATGGCTTCGGCTCTGGGCGCTTGGTTTGTACGTTCGGGAAACCATTGCGAATGCAGGAATGCGCGATAGTTTTGGGATCGTTCAGCTTTCGGGAAAGTCGGGAGAAAGGCCGGGAGAAAAGTGGAAGCACTGTAAGGCCAGCATGGGAGAGCTGGAAGCCCGGTGGCGGGAAAGTGGTTGTTTTTCTTTTAGTTAGCCGGGAGTGCTCACGGGGGAAAGAGAGACTCACATGGAGTAGTGTGGTACCTCATAGATAGATATGATGTCTTTGTGATTGATATATACTCCTGTGATCACCCTTAGTTAGTCGTTGAACGAGAGACTGTGGTTGTTGTTAAGATTAGTGAAGAGTTTTTCCCCGCTCCTGAGTACGATCGTTTTAGGTGCGAGTTCCTTGGCGTTTTGTTTCACCGCTTGTCACTCGCCGTATCTCGTTTCGCCGTTGTTGTAGAATGGCAGGGGTTATTGGATGGCTTTCCGATAACCTCATGCAAGGAGTGACATGACCGGTATGTCAGGAGTGACTTGACTGGCATGTCAGGAGTGACATGCCCGATATGTCAGGAGTGACCCGGCAATGATGTACTGGAGTGGCAGGAAAGGGATGAAGTGGATATAGCCAACCTCCCAGATATCTGGAGGTTGGGTCATTGCAGTATATAGCGATAGTCTGTTCTGGTGTTAAGGAAAATAACAAAAAACGAATTAAGTCTTCCTACAATACACTATTACTCTCACTCAAACGAATAACAATACTCTATCACTTCTATCATATCTTCTATTTACTTTCGGTTTTAACCACAGCCGTGTATCGTTTTGCCGTCGAAGTCCAAAAGCTCTGAGGTATTGGGTAAACTGATCAGGGTCTATGCTAGACCAATGGCCTGTTCTTGCGGCTCGGGGGCACTAACCCTGATTCTCGATATCGTCTACTTTTTCTTTGCTGGATCGACTTGATTTCTTCCTGATACAGGTTTTGAATTTGGCTGTCACAGGGCGTTTCCATGTGGCGAGCAGTATTATCGGTACAAGTAGCAAGATAGTTAGTGGGCCTGCCGTGACCCAGAAGCCGGTTAGGGATATGGGGCCCTCTTGGCACTCGATCCCATCCATGATTCACCGAAATGCTAATACCGTTTCATATTAGAAAACCCTCATACCATGGATGGGCAAAATACTGAGGCACAAAAGTCGTGGGGAAGAAACATGTAGCTATGACAGCGAGATCAAATACAGCCTCGTCTTGCTGTACCAATGTGACCTGGCTCTCCCTGGTAGCTCTCTCGCTCGATGCGCTTCATTTGACAGGCTGCTTCTTGGGCTGTCTCCTCAGAGGAGGCCGCCTTAGCCTAATCAAACTTCAAGAATCCAAAAAACTGTTGAGTCGTTAGCGTTCCAGCCATGAGTTCAGATACGAGAATTATACAATTTTTCTTCAAATATCTATATATTCTACTAACTCAATTCCCTTGATAAACTCTTACTCTCTTGAAAACCCTCGCTAATAGCGTCTAAAGTATTCACCCGTACTTGGTCGCTCTATTCTAAAAGGATAGTGGTCAGAGAAATACCAGTATTCTTGCAGAGTGGTTCCTGCTAGGGTGGGTATCTCTTTTCAAGACACCTATGCATTGGCCGGTAGCCAGTCAAGAATATGCTATGTAGGTCCTGGAGAATGTCAATCTGTCGTTCGGCAACCCTCACAACAGAGAACAAGCCTGCCGAGAGCCTGTTAAGGGAGGTGCAGAGGTCTCGGACTCTTCTCTGCTTCTTCTGAATGTTGTTCCGTTTGGCTCACTTATAATACTCATTCCGTTTTAGCTCTTCCTTCTCCCTCTCCTTCTCCGTGAGACCCACTCCCAAATGTAGCTTTAGCTGTCGTGGCCATCAGGGGGAATTCCTTTCATCCCTTGGTTGTCCTCGTGGGTTTTGCATGCGATATCATTTGGTCGATCTCCTTCTCCTAGCTGTACTCAAAATTAATACCTAATCCATTTACCCAAAGGAGAAAATAGACTAGCTAGTTTGCGCAAGGAGGCTTGAAGTTTCCCCAATTTCCATATTTCCGGGGGATACGATTGGCAATCATATGAATATTGGCACAAAAAGCACAGGCTCCTGGAAGTGGCGAAGTGGGACCTGATCTTTGGAAATATCCTCATTCGATCTGAATGCCCCAACTGTCTTTAGAGGTTACTCAGCAATGGTGTTTGGGTCACAGTAGGCATAATGGGATAGTTTACGGTTATCTAATATCATAATCGTGCCTAATTCACAAATACCTTCCTGATATCATCTTTCGGCCCACCCACCACCGCACTACGGGGAGGAACACCGACTCCCAAGTGCTTAAAAAATCTAAGAGTTGAACGCTTTCTCTTTCGGGACAACGGGAGACTACCACTGGATTTCCCGAAATATGGAAATGATACCAAAAGGGTGATTCTATCTTCCGATAAACCCGACTTAACCGACTCCGCTGGTCTTGTTTGGGAGGTACTGTGGGGTTCGAAGTAGGTCTACCGATGTTACGAGAATGTTGCCTGTATTTTACGTTCATAGCACAAAGTTTACATAGCTAGGTGTTAGACGGGCGGAGCAAGGGGGCAGGGATTACTCACAGAGGGCAAGGATCGTAGGGTTTGGTGGAAGTGGAGGAGGCAACAGTCACAGGAACACAAGGGGGAACGGACGAAGGAACAACGACGAAAAAAGAACAACGCGGACCTTGTGTTTGGTATCATAGATAGAGATTTTTCTTTTCTCCACCGGTTTTTTTCATTGTCTTTAGTTCCTTTTAACTCTACTCAGTGTGTGAGCGGCGACAGCCCACCTTGGTACTGTTTGGTTTCTAGATCGTGATATCATTTCCGTGTTTTCGTCCGTCGGTTTGTTCTTCAGTTTACTCTTAGGTTCGTATCACCCATAGGAAGATAGTATCTGCCCGGACCGAAGTCATCGTTTCAGTACCCGTAATGAAATACTTGTCCTAAACATCGCACGACCAGGCAATGCTGGAACTCTTTTTAAACGTACTTCTCAGAAAGTATTTGGATTTTGAAGACGTGGTTCTTTCACCTGTCTCTCGGAGAGGCTGAGCAGCTATTCCTTCACTGTGCTTCTCACTCCTTCTCTGGAGCAAGGAATTCTAGACTACCGACACCTTACGGAGGTGTGTCAAAAGTATCGAAAGAATTTGAGTAGTGGGACAAGGATTAGGGGCGCTAATTTCAATTAGGTTGGAGAAATTGAGCTGAGTGATTGTCTGTGTGTCTGCAAAGTCTATTGAGACCGTACAAAGACAAATTGAGGCTAAAAGAGGAAACGGAAGCAGGGCTTTTGGAACATTAGTAGAGCTCTTGAGAGACTTGAATAAAGAATAGATTGAATTGCATATTGGCAATCTTGTCATCAACATGGCTACGTACCACAAAAACTGGTTTTATTGGAAATGGCGCTAAGTGAGGATGATGAGCATGTGGCGCAAGAAGAGGGGGTGTCAGCTTAAGTGAATATCAAAACAGAGACGAGTGACAGGCTATGCTTAGAAATTCAGTCCCTTGCCTGAAAGTTGAAGTATTATTATTCTAGCTACAGGCGAAAAGTTTCCTTTTGCTGGTATAAAAATTGATGGTATTCTACCACTCTCGGGAGGACCCTGGAATAGCAGATTGAACAGGGCCTCTCCTCCTTTATGGCATTGTGAGAAGGGGCCAGCCACTTGAGCACCCTACGATGTTAACTGTGTTGAAACCGTCGATAGGAACTGTTGACTCATGTTTCGTTTGATTTTTTATCGTGCATTAGTTTGTGTTTCTCCTCGCCTCATCAACAGTATTGGAAACCATCGTGCAGTAGTTACAGTTTCTCCTCGTCTCATCAACAGTATCTGGAACACTCTTGTTACGAACTAGCTCTTATCTGTATCATGTGGAGGAAAAGCTTTTCTAGTTACTTTCTTATTGCGCGTTGTTCACGGGATAAAAGCAGGACTTTTTTCCTTATTCTTTTATTTTGATCATCAGTCTTTTCTCGTTCACGTCCTCACTCTTTTATCTTGTTTCTATAAGTCAATCAAACTACGTTCGCTCCCCCATAACATATTAAGAAACTGCGCTTAACGTGTTCCACCTACACGTGTAGTAAGCGATCACACCGGGTAAGCAACCACTAGAACCAATTGGCTTCGAAAGACAATAGGACGAGAGCCCCAATATCGAATGACTCAGGCATGTGGATTATTACCTTTGATGCCTATTGGGTATTATTATTTTCTTCTACCCATTTCCAATTCCCCCCTCTATTACGGTATAAACTCAAAGGAAAATGGGTAATGTAATGGGTAGTTTTGTTCAAGAAATTATAATTTGGGGTGCCTGAGCTAGGTGTATTATTGACAGATCATTGCTCGAGCATGAGGGCGGTTCCTCTCACATGGTCCCGCAGGTCCAAGCATTGTGAAGTAGAGGTTGTATGTTCATACGTGAAGTATCACTTTTGACAGGTAGAAACTCGGTTTAAAAGCTTAGGGATGTCCACACTGGATTAAAGGCTAGAACATTATTGTTATTATTTCCATCTTATCGCCTAAATACAAAGCTGTCGAGAGGCCGGTGCAGTACCATCGGATGTTCTCCAATTCCCGGCGTTCCTAGGCCGGAATGGCAGTCCCGAAATGCCAGTTCTGCAGATCTAAGGAAACAATCCTATCAAGCTAGTGTTAAATGAGGAAAAGAGAAAGGAAATGCAGGCTTGCTTGTCAACATTCCATGGGATTTGGCGGAGAGATAAAAGTGAAGAAAATAGCGATAGAAGTAGAGAGTTTATTTTATTTCCGCAATAATCTTTCCTTAGTAGACATTTCCCTTCTCCAAATACCTCTTTTGCCTATCCTCTAAACTACTGAATTCACTGCATCAATGACACACGATGTCAATGAGTTCCCGCGCCATCATCCACGAGTCCACCCAAGTATCATACATGACCACCAGGACTGTACCAACGCCCCTCAACCCACGTTACAATTTAGATTACTAACATAAAGAACCTAAAACTTTGAGTTCGAACTTATTATGGGCGGTTATATATGCAGACAATTTGCCATACAATTGTAATCCCTTCGTTCAAGTTCTATATGCCTGTAACTTATACAAAAGATCGTGCTCCCCAACACGCCTGATAACATAGATACATACACTTATCTTCACCCAACAAGTAACACACGATACAATCCTATAAACCACTCCCCATCTCACCAAACACAAACAAAAACCAGGTATCAAAATACCCATTGAAGGAATGAATCTCTCCTCACCCTTGTTTAGTTTCTGCGTTCTTCAATCACAATATGCTATAGGCTGCCTATAGAGCATATACAGAGTTTCGCCATCGACTTTCCTGTGCACCTTCTAGCTTCTTCAGTCCATCCATTTTCGGATCTCAATGGTTGTCGTTGCTACTACCTCCAACCACTGACCAGAGTTGGGCCGGCAGATCCTTTATCCTCCACTCCCCCGGCTATGAGGCATGAGCGCCCGGCGGCCCAGAATCTCCTATGAGTGACGACGTGCTCAGTTCTCCAGCGGATCGCAGCGGAAGGGAAGTTCCATTTGTATCCCTCGTGCTTGGCGGGTTTGTTGAGGATGCTACAATCGAGAACTGTTGCTGCGATGAGCGTGAGCATGGTGAAAGTGGCCGTAGCGGTCTATCCAATCGAGGTACGGTTACCAGTTGGATTCCAGCCCCTGGCCCCGGAGACTGGGGTATTGGTGGGGTATGTGGCCCTGTGGCGGCGTGGCGGTGTACCACTGAGGGGGGGGCTGAACCTCGCGAGTCCTGTGCTTGGTCTCTGGCTGGCCTCTGCGAATCAGGCGCATATGACGGTGGGCTCTCGATGTCTGCCTTCCCGCAAGGAGGCCGCCTCAATTTTGCGAGGACCCAGGACCTGATGCTTGCCGCCTTTGGGCGCTTCCAGAGGACAATTATTACAGTTAGCAGTATTATTCCAGCACATACTGGACCTGTGGCCAGCCAGAAATCGCGCTTGGACATAGGAGCTCTATCGAAGTCCTTTATGTTGTTCATGCCAAAATACTGATCGAGCCTCCTGTCAGAAAATATTCATATGACAGGTGGAGGTAAGGGGGTAATAATACCGAAGCACAAAAGCCTAGAGGAAGAAATGCTGTTGTCACGATAGTGAAACCAGATAACGTCTGCCCTTGCTGCACAAGCTGGGCCTGGCCCTTCCTAATAGTCTCCTCGGTACGCTTCATCGCATCTGTTGCTTCCTGAGCAGTGGTCTCAGAGGGCGCAGCTCTAGCTTGATCAGACTTCAGGAATGCGGAAAGCTGTCGAATCGTTAGCATTCCTGCTATGGGCTTAGATATGGAGACTATACAATTTTTCTTCGGATATCCATATTTTCTACTAACTCCTTGACTTTCTTAATGAAAGATTTCCTCTCTCGAATCAGCTCGTCAATAGTGTCCAAGGAATTGGGCCATATCTGCTCGGGATTCTCCAAGAGGATGGGGACCGGGACAACGTGCTTGTAGAAGGGATTCTGTCGGCGTGGGTATCCCTTCTCGGGATTTTTAGTTTTTGTTCGGTAGCTCGTGGAAAATACGCTATGCATGTCCTGAAGAACGGCAATCTGTCGTTTAGCCACACTGATTCCCGCGAACAAATCTGCCGAGAGTCCATTGAGGGAGGTAAGGAGGTCTCGAATTCTCCCCTGCTTCCTCCTCCGAACGTTGTTCTGCCGGCGTCTCTCATAATCTTTATCCCATTCCAATTTTTCCTCCTCTGTAAGACTCATTTCTAGTGACGGCTCTAGTCTTTGGGGATCATCGTCGGGAATTCTCCCCATCCCCTGGTTGTCTTCGTAGGTTTTTGCGTCTGATATCAATTGGTTGATATCCTCCTCCTGATCGTCCCAAATATAATTAATCCCAGATTTATTTGGCCAAAAGAGAGAACAGACTAACCAGCCTACACAAGGAGGCTTGAAGTTTCCTTAATATCCATACTTCCGAGTTCATACGATTAGCGATCATATGAATCGTTGCACGAAAGGCGCCGACACGCTCCTGAAAGCGGTGAAGTGGGACTTGATCTTTGGCACTGTCCTCCCTAGATCTGAATGTCGCCATCGTATCTTCAGAACTTAGCAATGATGTGTGGGTCAATGGTAAGCAAAAAAATTTAGCTCACAGTTATCAAATATCATATATCGTGCCTGATGCACTAATATCTCCCCTTTATCAGCTTTCTCCCCCCCGCTCACCACGTCATCGCCGTCAAGATCGACTTCCAGGCGCTTGAAATCTAAGAGCCTAACGCTCTCACTTTCGCGACCCAATGTAATCTCCTCTCTGGATCTCCCGAAATATGGAAATGATACAAAAAGGATGAATCTATCCCCCGATGAACCCGATCTAGGCAAGTCCGATGGTTTTTTGAAAGGCGCTTGTAGTGAAATGCCGGTTCTAAAACGTCCACGACCAGGCAGTGCAGAAACTCTTTGAACATGAGCCCCTATGAAAGCAACTTCACCTCCCCTCGGAAGGCCGAGTTTTTCTCCAATCGAATTTAATAGGACATCGTCCTATTTCTGGTAAGCAATTGGTTTCAGACGCAGGGTTACAACTAGGTCGCACAGCAACTTACGTGTGCATCATAACATTGAGGAAAATCTCTTGAAAGGAGCCCTGAGGTGTTAGCATGCAGAAGATAAATCAAAGCTTCATAAAAGCCAGCCAGCCGTATATAGAAAAAAATCGTTTATAGCCCGGGTGAGATATGCGGGTGTAGATCTTTTTGAGATAAACTTACATGATACCCAACCGTGACTCCCGGGACAGTTGTAGTGGAAGTTCCTCAGGGGTGTTAAATATTTTGTCGAATTGTTTGGATGTTGTAAGCTCATTCTTGGACACTCGAAAGAATATATCATTATCTGCAGTAGGATGTTCCAGGGAAGGGCCGCCTCCAACTGGAGGATTTCCATCCAGACCTTTCAGGTAATCCGGGTTTAAGGTATAGCCAAAAATAACGACATCATCGTCTCCTCTATTTTTTAGCTTTTGGCTGGCAAGGTTTTGGCTTGGATGCAAACAATCTTGCTCATTGTAAAAGTCTTGTTGTTCACCGATCGTATCCCAACCGTCAAAGTAGTCGGTTAGTTCCTGAGAGAGCGTTGGGGGGCGTGAGGGTTGGTCAATGGATTCCGGTGGGGGTTCGGAGGTTTGGGGAGGCTCTGGTGCAGGAGCGGGGTTCGCGCCGGGGTCATCCATCCTAATTAGATGGGGAGGAGTTTGATGGAGGGGAATAGGGACAGCTCCCTAGCCTCCTATGACCTTCATGGTTCGCCGGAGATCTTAATTCTTATATAGAACATTCAGTTCAGTTAAGGTATTCCCAGATCCAGCGGCTCAGCCTAAAACATTTGACCGCTTTACATCTACCACAACACCTGGCGCGAGGAGGAGGTACAGCCCAACCTAGACGAGGGCGTGAGCAGCGACCCGGAAAGTGATATCTGCGCATTGCCTTGATCCACCGGCAGGTATTGTACCCGCAGAAAAAACCTGGCTCTTCTTTAACGGTACCCAATGCTGCATGCTCTTCCCCATGTGCGGGGTGGCTCAGGCGATCGTGGCATAACCTGATGGGTGCTCATCTGCAATGTCTACTAAAACGAAAAATAATTCTGGTGTAATATCCATGATAGCTAAGTTTGTGTGCAGCGGCTAAAAGCTAGCGACCGGACAAGAAAGCATTGATTTTGCTGTCACAGCATAGGTTATAATCAAATGCTTCCCACCCTGTCCAGCCTTTACATCCCCAGGGTTATGTAGTCCAATACTTAAACTGCACAGTACAGAGCAATCCTGCAGCAGACAATCCCAGCTAAGAAAACAGAAAAAAATACGGTACATTCTTTGGACCCTACAAGGACATGGGGGAAAGGCTCTCCTCGTACAGTATTCCTACTTTCGGGCCATACCAATCACGCGCAGCCGCAGTCACCTTGTGGGAAGCGGAAACCATGGATCAGTATCTTAGCCTTACCCTACAGCACTTTCTCGATTTTTACGCAATACTTCACATCTGAGAATCGCGGAGTCGGTTGTGTGTATGCAATATGCACAAGATGAAGGCAAGGTTGGGTACTGATATGTGAGCGGTAATGTGAGTAACGGGGCGTAGGAAGATCCTTGTTGGTGCAGCACAGATATGATAGCTCGCTGAATACTCTCTCAACTCCCTCCTAGATAGCGACCAGGATCTAACTTTAATCTGCCCCACACTCCTAGAATGCCATCCCCGGCATGTCTGTATGAATAGCACCTTTATATAGAATATCACTTATCCAACCACTTACTCTGATTAGATTATCTAACTGTAATAGAAGAGGACTAACGCCGTAGCTCGTCAAACCCAATACCTGCAATCTGTCCCAGACCTTAACACCCAAACAACTGGTCTAATGGATCATGTTTTGCCGAAAGGTATTTCACTCAATTTTCACTACCTTCCAATTCCGTGCAAAATCCTGCCGCGTTGTGAAGTTCTCATACCCTTCCTTGTATCCCTACGGAGGTACAGCGTGTAAGTTTTGTAGGTTCCACAAACGAAGACTGCCGCCCTCACCCCCTGTGTAACCTACAAAACTTACACGCAGTACCTCCGTAGAACATACCTATCAGCAGCACCAGAACAAGAGCCTTCCGGATAACCCCCTCCCCCCCCAAGATACACACAAAGTGGCAACGCACAGCACAGTACAGATTTGTCAAGATCTTTTCTTACTAGGGCAAGCGAACCCCTTCCGAGGGCTCGTAGTACAATATCCAGAAGAGTATAGGAGCTTTGCGGAAACAGCTGTAGTAGTTTCTTGAGGTTACTTAATTTGTGGTTTATAACACTTATGAGAACCCTCTTATGCCTTGTTTGATAAAATTACAGCTATCCTTGATACCCGCTTGTATGGGGGTTCCTAGATACTGTGGTTTTGAGGGCTACCGGTATTCGATGCACAAGAAGCAATCAATGAGTGAATTTTGCTATTGAGGGGAAAAAAACAAACCCTCTTGACTCAGAGAGCACCGCAGTTTTGCAACCATCCAAGTCCTTATCCGAGAGGGGTATTCCGAGAGTTTCTGTGAAGTGAATTGGCAAGCCTTCGGTAGATTATCCAAGCATTTTCTATCGCCTACGGAGCAGAGCGGCTGTGGTATTAGAAGACCCGGTTGATACTAGCAAGACCGGTACCAATACAATGGTATCTTGGAAGGTTTAGAGTGTGAGGCAACTGGAATCCATGCAAGTCCAAAAAGTCTGGCTGCGGTGATCGTGGGGGGGCTCGGCCTCGAGCTCTGTTCAGTACTGTGGGGTAAAAACCAGGTTTAGAGGCTTTTTTATTATTAATACCGGCACTCGTGCAGCCATGATAGATATATTTTGGGGGGGTGGTTGTCGTGGGGAGCGTCTGCAGGCGAAAAAGTTTTCACTAGACTCTTTTTCCTCTACCTCCCTTTTAAGTATAAGAGAGCAGGGAGGGCAAAAACGATTCATGAATTTGCATCAATCATCGGACATCTGGATCCTGGGCAAGGCCATCGACACCATTCCGCCCGGGAAAGCCAATGAACGTAAACCCGACTTATGGCCGGAATTGGTTTGTTTCTTCCTCTTCTCTGTTTCTTTTAGGTGTGCGACCTTGTGTAAACCCCTAATGGTAGGAGACTTCATCTATAGGTTCTTATTGTGAACATTCGCTCCTTCTTCGATCAGAAAAGTTTTAACCTTATCACCAAGCTTAGTCTTTTATCTCCTCACCGTCCTTGATGTTAAAGGAGTCGAACCCCTACCTCTTAGAGTACTCTAGCGGAGACAGCCTGAGTGTGCGTTGGCCATAAGTATTTTGCACGAACTAAGGTAGGGATAAGTGGGTAGGAGTCCCTTCTGTACTGCGCATTCCCATTCCAGAGGTATGGCCATGCCGGGTAGCACGCCTTATGGGCATGTAAATTATGTCGGGAGCCTAGATGCGTAGATAGTGTATGCTACGCACTGATTGGATGACATACTGAGCCGCCAACACAGAGAACCCGAAACCGAAATTTGTGTTTAAAAACATCTTGTTGTTTCGAGTAAATCCCTAGAGAGTAATTGGGGTTTCCTTCCTCAAGACCCAATGATGTGGATGATAGGTATTGCTTAGCAACGTACCGTGCTGCACCATGCCGGTACTACCGTATGATCTGATGAAAGTCGGATTGGAGCTAAAGCGAACTGAGGCAACCGAGCCAACAGGAGCGCACGAAGAAGGCAAATTCGCCACAGCTTAAACACATAGCCAACGGTGGTTGGACAGGTTCAAGAGAATCCTCACTAGCGTCGGTCCGACTTTCACCAGATTATACAGTATATCCCCCCCCGCCATACCTACCGAGGCGACATAGCACACCACCCGACTCTAGCCCGAAATCTTGGCACGTTTTAGGCTTAGGGAAAGCCAGATTTTTCTAATTCTTGTAGAACGGAGGTGCGCTGGTGGCATTCCAATTTTACAGATACAAGGTCCGGCAAGAGGTTATGGAAGTTATTTCGGGTTAACCGGCCAAATATATCCCTGTCTGTTCCGGTTAATGGGTTCTTGCCCTTGTACAACAAAAACTCTGTTTTCTCTTTTCAAGCCCAATTAAAACCGCTGTTTTCGCATCACATCTCAGCACAAATCGAGGATTCTGCCCCTTGGGTTTTATTAGTTATCTCATCTGTTTTAGGAAGGAGCAGTGGGGCTGTACGCGTACTGTACAAGCAAGGACAGTTCTGTGCCACCCCGCAGCCCGGGTTTCGCAGGCCGTACTTTAGGGTGCTTGCCGGGATTTTCCCGTAGTCATAGGAATAAATTCACGGATTTAACAAAAAAAAGAAAAGTGCCACCCCACATCTCAAAAATTTGTTGTCTGAAGGATTTTTCTTTCGTGCGCAGTGGATTACCAGAGTACTCGAGTAGGAGTCAATTGGAATCGCGACCAGGTTGAACCCGACAGGGATCGGCCGATTGGGAAGCCAGCATTGCGGTCTGCGGGGGTGTCTCTGCAGCGCTCGCGCCAGTTCAACTGCAGAAGGAGATGGGAGAGCGGAAAGGAAAGCAATTTGGGTGCGGAGGGCTTAGTTGAAAATGCCAATACCAGTAATACCAACATGTAAGTAGTATCTTATACTCCACACTGATAACACAACCGGTCCACCCTCAGCAGTCCCTGAGGAGGGAAGAATCCTGTTTTGAAAAATTACAACTGATCCCATGTTTTGGTACTACCAAAACGCCTCCTCCAGCAGCCTCTAGGAAGGAAGTGGGCAGGGTCCTGTGGTATCCGTACCGCTGCATCGCAATGAACTCAGCCACCACCATACCATTGAATTATTACCAATAAACCAAACCATGTGTAAATCAAATAATAAAATTTTCCCTAAGCTGGTCTACTAGCCTAAGTGAAATTATATTTATCATATCATAACAATAAAGGCAAAATCGTGACTTGTACGAATTTGGGCCTAGATGCAATGCTGCTCCTTGCATTTGTTCCTTAAATGTTCAAATTGAGCTCTGTAATATTTTCTTCTATTCAATCTCATTTCACATTTTATCAATGATAGTCTTCTGCAAGCTAAGCAGATAGGGTTTTGTATCCCAAACCTCGGAGCGCCAAATTTACTGGGTGCTGGGCTCAGCCCCATAGCCAAAACTGTCACCCCACCCCCCACGGGGAAAATTGGTACCAAGTTTAGTTTTCCGGAATACATGTGCCCAACAGGACGTAAGAAAACAAAAGACATCTCCGTTTAGATGATCAATTCTCCAAGATCTTGGAATTTTGTCCTAGATGCTGACTCCCTATGATATATTCTCTCACTATTGCTTAGCTTAGTCTCTCTTATTGAACCCAGAACTCCAAAGTTTTTTCTAGAGTGGATGGATCATGACCTATTACTCGCAGTTTAGGAGGGTTTGAACTGTAGGCCTCCAAGTCTGTGATGCAATATAAAATATCATTGTAATTTACTGGAAGCTCATTAGACAGTGTTACCCCCGCCAGGGTAAAAAAATACTCTAAATCTTAATAGAAATGCAAGAGGAGGGGTCTGCACTACCGTAGAGAGGACGAGAAACCAAAATATAACTTTTTAAACACAACTAACCCCCGGCATTGCGGATAACAATTTTGTTGACCTAACTTGGCTCTTCCTTAGCAGAATCCGCCTCCACACAGTCCTCATCCCGAGACTGCTGGACCCTCGTTTTTGAGTCTTTTGCATAGCCATCCCCCAATCTCTAAAGCTTGGTTATCTAAAATCCACTTTTTATAACGAACAAGCACTCGCCGTGACATGAACTCCTATGGAGAAAGACACCATTACTCAGCATCTAATTATACAGTGCGCTGCAGCCGTCTCCGGCATTGCACACTGCCGCCGCAAGCCACGGCGCGGCACCAACCGTGTCGTAAGGTGACGTACCGTGTTATTCGAGGGCTATAACTTAGCTGGGAGTAGTGCAAATGTTCACGAGGGCTGTTGAGCGGTATCGGGAGTGTACAAGTAGAATCGGGCGGTATCACGAGTTCAAAAGGAGAGCGGTCTCTAGAGTAAGCGAACAACTTGTATTGCTGTTTGAACAAAGAGAAGAAGATTGAGAGAGAAAAGAAAGAAGAGAAGGGAGGGGGAAGAAACAAGAGAAGGGAGGGGGAAGAAAGAAGAGGGGCGCAGATATATGGAGGCGGGCGGCCACGAGGTGTCACTCGTGACCACAGCAAAAGAGAAATGAGAGCACAACCGTGACCACAGTTTCCAACAAGGGCTTACATGCTTGTTTGGCGCAAATACTGTGGCTAAGCCTGCGGGTTGCATGCTTCTAAAACGGAGGAGCTTGTTCCTAGGGTAACGACTAGTATGGAAAGTTTGCCCCTATAGACTTTACAATCCGCACACACAAATGTTGGAGCTCTTGCTAACAGCATTTTGTGAAAAAAAGGATGTCACTGTGTAGTACTAGTACAAGTCCATCCTCGCTAACGTCCTTGATTAAACCCATGGGCATCTCCACCGAACAAGTAACAATGGATACAGTCCTGTAAGCCATCACCTCATCTCATGAAACAGCATTAAAAACTAAGGTACAAGAACGGCTATTGAAACCCCAAATCTCTCCTTCCCCGGCTCCTGTATATTTCAATCGTAATGCTTCCACTGCTAGCTATACCGCATAGTCAGAGTTTGGCGATCAGACATCTTACCTACCTCCTAAATTCCTTAGCCCATCTACGTTCGAATCGTAATGGCTACCGCTGCTGCTCTTTTGGTCGTAGAGCAGAGTTCGACGATCTAATTCTTTATGGTGTTCGTAGTCCTACACTTCGTGAATACGCCGGGGTTCGGCTGTCTCTTGCAGTGACCGTCGGGGTCGAGCTTTTAGAGGACCTGATTTCCGTGCAACAGATTCTCAACACCGCCTGTTCTCCCCCGGCAGATCGAGCTAGTTTCTCTCAGACTGGGATCTGAATCTCGTCCATCCCGGGCGTTCCCAGGAGATGAGTATCACTGATAGTAGTATTACCCCAGCACACACTGGGCATGTGATCAGCCAGAAATCGCGTGGGGATAGAGGATTCTCGTTGGGTCTTCTGATGTTGTCCGTGCCGAAATACTGGTAGCGTTTCTTGTTAGAAAATACTCATCATGGACGGTAGGCAACATACTAAAGTACAAAAAGTGAGGGAAAGAAACGCTGTAGTCATGAGTGTGAAAACAGATAATGTCTTCGTTTGCTGCACTTGCTGCGCGTGAATGACCCAGATCCCCTTCATGGTATCCTCAATGTTCTTCATGGCGTCTCTTGATTCTTGAGCCGTCCGCTCATAGGGGGCTGCTTTAGCTTGCTCAGACCTCAGGAATCCAAAAAGCTGTCGAGCCGTTAGCATTCTTGCTATGAGTTTAGATATGAGAATTATACAATCTCTCTCCTAATCTCCATATTTTCCACCAACCCCTTGACTTTCTTGATGAAAGATTCCCTCTCTCGAACCACCTCGTCAATAGTGTCCAGGGTATTGGGCCATATCTGCTGGGGATTTTCCGAGAGGATGGGAATCAGGGCAACATTCTTGAAGGAGGGGTTCTGGCGGAGTGGGTATCCCTTTTCGCCATCTTTAGCTTTTGTTCGGTAGCTTGTTAAAAATACGCTATGTAGGTCCTGGAGAACGGCGACCTGTCTCTCAGCCACGCTGATGGTAGCAAACAAAGCTGCCGAAAGACTGTTAAGGGAGGTGAGGAGGAATCGGACTTTCATCTGCTTCTTCTTCCAAGCATTGTTCAGCCGAACTCGCTCATAACATTCATCCAAGTTAGATTGTCCCTCCTCAGTAGAAACTGTCAACTTCGGCCTAGTATCATCGGGGAATCCCGTTACCCCTTGGGCATGCTCGCAGGCTTTTGGATCTGACATCATTTGGTCGATCTCCTCCTCCTAATTGCCCTCAAGATTAATGCCAGATTTCTTCGGCCGAAGGAGAGAGTAGACCAACTAGATTGTACAAGGAGGTTTGAAGTTTCCCCAATGTCCGTAATTCTAATTCCATACGATTGGCAATCATATGAATCATTGCACGAAAGGCACCAATACGCTCCTGAAAACGGTGAAGTGGGGCTTGGTTTTTGGCACCGTCCTCCTTTGATCTAAATGTCGCCATCGTATCTCCGGAAATTACTTAGTAATAATTTTTGGGCCAGTAGTCGGCAAAAGAATTCATAACTTACAATTATCAAATATCATATATCGTGCCTGGTGCACTAATATCTCCCCTACATCATCTCTATCCTCCTCTACTGATATCTGCCTTATGTCATCTCTCTCCTCCTTCTCCTCACTCACTTCAACCCTGCGGCCAGGAGCGCCAACCCCCAGGCGCTTAAAATCTAAGAGCTTAACACTCTCACTCTCCGGACCCAGTGTGGTCTCCTTGCCAGATCCCCCGAAATATGGGAACGATACGAAAAGTATAAATCTATCTTCTGATGGACCCAGCCCGGACAACTCCGATGGGTTATTGAAAGAGGCCCGTAATGAGATGCCAGTTCTGAAACGTCCACTGCCAGGCAGTGCTCGAACTCTTTGTAAATGCGCGTCCATGAAGGCAGTCCCCCCTCCCCTCAGAAGGCCGAGTTTTTCCCCCATAGAAATTAGTAGACCATTATCCTATTTCTAGTAAGTAATTTCTTTAAAGATAAAACTACCACCAGGTCGTACGGAAACTTACATATGTGTCGTAGCATTGGGGAAAGTCGCTTGAAAAAAACCACAAATATTAGCATCTAGAGGATAAACCCGACTCTCGCAGAAGCCAGCCAGCCGTGTTTAGTGTAAAATTGTTCATAGTCCAAATGGGCGGCGAGAAAGTAGACTCTCGGAAGACAAACTTACATGATACCCAACCGTGGTCCCCGTGGTGGTTCTTTGGTAAGGTCAATTATTTGGTCGAATTGTTCGGATCCTATGAGCTCATTCTTGGGCACTTGAAAGAACCTATCATGGTCTGCACCAGAGCTTTCCGAGAGGGGGCCGCCCTCCTCAACTGGCGGATTCCCGCCCACACGGCTCAAGTAATCCGGGTCTAAAGAATAGTCAAAAATCACGACATCGTCCGCTTTTCTGGTTTTTAGTTTTTCGCTGGCAAGGTTGAGGCTTGGATGCAGGCAATCTTGCTCATCGTAAAAGTCTTGTTGTTCACCGATGGTTCTCCAACCATCAAAGTAGTCTCCTGACCCCTGAGAGGGCGGTGACTGCTGGGAGAACTCGTGAATGGATGCGGGGGTGGAGGGAGAGGAGCGTGGGTCGGCCATTTTGCCTTAGTAACACGGTTGAGTGAGGAACACGGAGATAGAGCCTGCTTGCCAGCTCCTTAGCAGTTGGCCAGAGAGCTCCATTCTTATGTACCCCAGCAAGTCAGCTAGCCCGGTCGCGACACACAATTCATGCGGCTCGGCTAAAACCTTTAACTACATGGCTTGGCTACCTCTCTCTCCTGGCAACCGGAACAGGGAGGGAGGCAAACCAATTCAGCTCAGGAAGGGAACAGCCACCCGGGAGAGCCAATCCGCGCATTATTGGCCTGCAGGGAAGTGCAATACCATCACGGTAGGTGTAGGTACACGTCCCAGGCATATTGAACCCGAACATTTGAGTCCGAATTTAGTACGGGATCACAGATGTGCACAAACAATCCGCCATACAAATTCTTACCCCTTGTGTTCGGGCTCATATGTCCCCATCCACCGCATCGACCCTTGCTCCCTCGTTGAGTGGCTCGCGTTTGGAGTCTCCCGCCCTCAGCCAGCAGTCTTAGTCCTTTTACCAACCTTTTTCAAATCCTGAGTTTTAGCTCACCCCCTCTTTTTTAGCTCCCATCGCGTATTTGGACGAGAAGAGTTCCGCTCCACCGGTCTCCTTCACGTATCGGCGGGGAGGGGGGGGTGGCTTGTTTCGGGCGCTGTTCCCCGAGGTGCCTTTAGAATACTATTCTTGGCAGGAACATACTGTATCGACGGGGTCAAAATTACGCGACCGTGAGCACGGTAACCAGAGTTGCAACACATGGACTCGGGTATGGACGTGGGTGATCGGACAGACGGGGATTAAAAATCTATGTATCCTCATATACTTTTAATCCCTATCTGTCCGATCACGCACGTCCATACCCGAGTACTAGTACCGGTACTCGGGGACAATCGCACCTCACTGTCCCGGACGTCACTCTACCAGACCCCCACTGTCCCGGATGAAATTCACCAGACCAGTAGTTTAGGAATTGGACTCTGGCTTCTTCGACAGTTTAGGAATATCCCTCAGAGGATAAAGGCTGTGATGTAGACTGTGTGTGGTATACCAGACTTCAACTTCTACTAATTTTATTATTATAGTTTTTGTCAGTATTGTTGTCGTTTCATGATGTCGGGGGTTACTTATACTGTGTTGAGTTAAGATACAATTAATGACTGCCCCGATCAGCAAATCCTATGGATACCTGACTAGGTCTATAAAATAAAAACTGAGCCCTTAATAAAAAACTGTTAAGTCATTTTTCATCCACAGTATCCGAAAAGTTTTGTTGACAAAAGCATTGTATTTAAAAGGTCTGGTCCACTTTTTATTTCGAAATATCCTCTTGGTTCAGGAAATATTGGGATATGGTTAAATTCGTACTAAACCAGAGAAACTTCTTCTTGTCGGAGTAAAGACCAGTATAAAAATTTTTTATCTTATCATCCAAAACCAGGGATAATGGGGCAGCTAGTACCACCAGCCTTTTAATTATGTCACTGTACCAGTACAAAAGGCCATCCTCGCCAACACCCTTGATATTAATAGCATGCATACACACATCTCCACCCAACAAATAACAAAAAATCCAATCCTATAAGTCACCTCCCAATCTCATTAGACAGCATTAAAAACTAAGGTATAACAGTACGCATTGAAGAAACAGATCTCCCCCTCAGTCCCCGCACCTCCCAATCGTAGTATTTCCACTCCTGCCTGTACAACATAGACAGAGTTTAGGGACCAAGTTTCTTGTCCACCTTCTAGCTTCTCACAGTTGCCGCTGCTGCTTCCCCCGATGGCAAAGCAGAGCCTGGCGACCAGGATCTTTACCCCCCCAGCTGTAGTGCACAAGTGCCCGACTATCCAGCAGCCTCCTGAGGTAACGACACACCTGGTTCTCTGGCAGGTGGAGAGGGAGGGGGATCTCTGGTCGGATCGCTCGTGCTCGTCGGGTTTGCCGAGCATGTCGGGGCTACTGGCTGGGCCGCAGTCCTGGCCAAATGAGTTGGGATATTGGTCGGGGGGTGGTTTTGGGCTGATCTCGAGGGATAAGGCGAACCGTTCTGGGTCTGTACTGCATTTGTGGTACGCCCCTGCGAACCAAACGTGTGCGAAGTCTGTTTCTCGAGATCATTTGTCTTTTGCTTAGGAGGTCGACCCAATTTCCTCCGGACATAGGCCCTGAAGTGTTGCGAGATTGGACGTGTCCAGATGATGATTATTACAGTTAGTAGTAGTATTCCCGAAGTCACTGGACCCGTGGTCAACCAGAAATCGCGCAGGGGCATGTGAGCATTTTCGAGCTCCCTTACGTTGTTCATGCCCAAATACTAATAGGGTTTCTTATCAGAAAACACTCATATCACGGACATGAGATAAAATACCGAAGTACAAAAGCTAAGAGGAAGGAACACCGTAGTTACGATAGTGAAACTAGATAATGCCCGCCCTTGCTGTACAAGTTCGTCCTTAGTCGCCTCGATAGTCCTCTCGGTGCGCTCCATCGCGGCTGTTGCTTCTTGAGCCGTTCTTTCAGAGGGGGCCGCTTTAGCTTGCTCAGACTTCAAGAATGCAGAAAACTGTCGAGCCGTTAGTATTCTTGCGAGGGCTTCATATATGGGAATTATACAATTTTCCTTCTGATATCCATATTTTCTACTAACTCCTTGACTTGCTCAATGAAAGATTTCCTCTCTCGAATCACCTCGTCGATAGTGTCCAAAGTATTTGGCCATATCTGCTCGGGGTTTTCCGAGAGGATTGGAATTGGGGCAACATTCCTGTAGAAGGGATTCCGCCGGAGTGGGTATCCCTTCTCGTACTTTCTAGTTTTTGTTCGGTAGCTTGTTAAAAATAAGCTGTGTAAGTCGTGGAGAACGGCAATCTGCCGTTCGGCCATGCTGATAGCAGCGAACAAAGCTGCTGAAAGACTGTTAAAGGAGGCGAGGAGGCCTCGGACCTTCCTGTGCTTCCTCTCCCGGACATTCTTCTGCCGTACTTCCTCATCTTCCTGACCCATTCCCTCCAGATCCTCCTGAGTAAGTTCCATTCCTTTTTTTAAACTCGCCCGCTGCGGTCGATCCTCGGGAATTCCCCGCATCCCCTGATTTCGCTCGTAGGTTTTTGCATCCGATATCATTTCATCGATATCCTCCTCCTGGCCGTCCCCCAAAAGATTAATGCTAGATCCATTTGGCGAATAGAGAGAATAGACTGACTAGTTTGCACAAAGAGGCCTGAAGCTTTCCCAATGTCGATAACTCCAATTCCATACGATTGGCAACCATATGAACCACCGCGCGAAAGGCACCGACACGCTCCTGATAGTGGTGAAGGGGGACTTGATCTTTGGCACTGTCCTCTTTAGACCTGAATGTCGCCATTATATCTTCAGAAATCGCTTAGTAACATGCTTAGGCCCACAGTAGGCAAGAGCGCATTGCTTACAGTTATCAAATATCATATATCGCGCCTGATGGACTAATATCTCTCCTATATCATCTCTATCCTCCTCCGCTGATATATCGTCACCCTCCTCCTCACTCACTGGGGCCCTGCGGGCAGGAACATCAAGTCCCAGACGCTTGAAATCTAAGAGTTTAACGCTCTCGCTTTCCGGGCCCAATGGAACCCCTTCGCTTGATCCCCCGAAATATGGAAATGATACGAAAAGGATGAACCTGTCTTCTGACTTGGGCGACTCCGGTGATTTTTTGTCCGATGGTTCTTTGCCCGATGGTTCTTTGCCCGATGGTTCTTTGTCCGATGGCTCTTTGTCCGATGGTTCCTTGCCCGATGGTTTTTTATCCGATGGTTCTTTGAAAGGTGCCCGTAAAGAGACGCCGGTCCTAAATTGTCCCTTGCCGGGCAGTGCTCGAACTCTTTTTGAATATGCGTCCATAAAATCAGCCCCCCCCTGCCTCAGAAGACCGAGTTTTTCCCCCATCAAGTTTAGTAGTCTATCATCCTATTTCTAGTAAGCGATTGCTTGCAAGGGATAAAAACGCTACTGGTTCTCATAGCAACTTACATATGTATCATAACATTGGGGGAAGTCACTTGAAATAAACCTCAAGTATTAGCACCTAGAGGATAAATTCAACTTTCATAGAAGCCAACCAGTTTTATGCACTGCATTGCTGGTGGCCCAAATGGGTAGTAAGAAAGTAGATCCTTGGAAGATAGACTTACATGATACCCAACCGTGGCCCTCGTGAAAGTATTAGAAGAGGTTCTTTTTTAGGGTTAATTATTTGGTCAAATTCTTTGGACTCTATGAGCGTATCCTTGGACACTTGAGAGAATATATCATCGTCTTCACTAAAGTGCCCCGAGGGTGGATCTTCCCCCTCAGCCGAGGGATTTCCATCCACCAAGTTCAGGTAGCCCGGGTTTAATGAATAGTCAAAAATCACGACATCGTCGTCCCCCCGGTTTTGTAGCTTCTTGCTCGCCAGGTTGTAGCTGGGATGCAGGCAATCCTGCTCATCGTAAAAGTCTCGTTTTTCACCAATGGTCTCCCAGCCAGCAAAACGGGTCGCTGATTCCTGAGAGAGCGCAGGAGACTGCCGCGACGGCTGCGGTAATTGGTGGATCGATCCCGTCGGGAGTTCGAGGGCCGGGAGACCCTCTTGCGGAGCAGCAGAGCTCTGACCGGGGTTAGCCATCCTGACCAGCCAGCAAGGGAGAGTTTGATGGAGGAAAATAGAGGCGATCTCCTAACTTCTCAAAATGCTGATGGCTAGTTGGGAGCTTCATTCTTATGTACAAATTCAACGCAATCAAGACACTCATGAGTCCACCAACTCAACCCAAACATTAGACTTCCTCACATCGAGAGCTGCGGCTGCGAAAGGAGACACAACCCAACTCAGATGGGGGCGTACACGAGCACCGGGAAAGCAATATGCGTGCCTTGACATGACACGCCTAGAACCACTCGAGTACCGTACTCACATATCAAATCTGGCTTCCTTAAAAGGGACCAGTGCTGTATGGGCCTCTACGTGCATCGTGGGCAGGACGGCGCGGGCGATCGTGGCCAAATCTGGCGACATTGGATGCTCATCCGAGACATGTCTCGCAGGGCGAAAAATAATTCGGTCGTGATATCCATGATGGTTGTTGTTGTGTGAACAATGCAGTTACTGGACATGAGAGAAATTGATTTTACTATCGCAACATTAATTATACATAAATATTTCACCTCCAATCAGGTCACTACGCCCCCGCACATACAGCGCCGTACGAGTGTGCCGGCAGGACAACCCTGTAGCATATAATTCGAGTGCTTATTTTAGCCCCTAAGTTACCGAGGAAATAATAAAGGAAAAGCCTTCCCCGTACTAGATCCCTACCCCCGGGCCTTATCAATCGTGCGCGGTGTCAGTCACCCCGTGGGGGGGACGGAAACCATTGATTAACTTCACTTTCGCCATTTTTACTTACTGTTTCCTTTCTCAGAATTCCAGAGCCCGCTGCACACAGTGAATTATGATGTTGTATGGACTGTGCACAAGATGAAGGTAATTCCGACAACGATGCATGAGCACCTCATTGGTATTAGCGCTGATATTGGCATGGGGGCAACCTCACCAATAGGGAAAAGCTGGCGGAATTTTTAAACGGAGAGAACTAAGGCAACAGAAGTTAGACTACTCGTACGATCACAACACACAGAGGACAACACACAATCGACGACTTTGTGACGAAGTGGGGAAGTCCTCTCTCCCTCCCTATCTAAAGGGTAAAGCTAAGAGCTGATATAAATTATAAACGAAGTCAACCTCCCGTCCTACCATCACTCACCACATCTATCACGCTCTTCTACTTGCAGGTATGTTTCTTTTCAAGTTTCCATGCGCGCTCCCACGCTAACAAAGGAAAGACAAGCATTATAAAAGCTCCCGCTGATCATAGCCTTCATGCGTCCGACTTCCCCATTTCCCTTACGACGGATGCATTAATCCCAAGCCTAAGCGCACTCCCGAAGCCTAAGCGCATTCCCAAAAACTATGCGAACAATGAAACAATAACCTGAGCACGCCGAGCAGCATCTAACAGTTTCCAACAAGAACACCGGTACTCTCAGAATGCCCTCTGCGATAGCGACCAAGATCCAATATACCCCGCACAACTCTGCCCATTCAATTTTAAGGGAGGAGGCAATTTCCGGTGGAGTACTTGTAGCTCCAATTCCTATAGTCTACCTCAAGCCTTGACCTGCACCAACAATACATTGCGTCTTGCTAGAAGAGATCTCACCTCACCTTCACACCCGCGGAAGTCGAAAAGCAATAATGGTAGCACCCAAGAAATCGTAAAATAGCATAGTCAAATAGAGGTACAAAAAGTCATGAAGGGGAGAATGAAAAAATATATTCGGGTTCCTAGTTTTCTTTTTTCTTTTTTTCTTCTTAGTGCCCCCCTCTCGTTGCCCGGAAACAAAAGGTGGTGGAGGGGCCTTACAAGAGAGCCAGCATCGCAACAAACACAACCAATGACCATCCTAACTATTTTTTGTGCGTGGAAAAAATGAATTGCGCATCAACGGAGACGAAGAACTCCGGCTATGACAACAGCACTCCCCCCACCAACCCCAATGTCATCAAAACCAAAAAAAATATAAAAATGGAAATGGAAATTCATAGCCGGATAGATAGTACAAACTAATATTTGATCTAGAGGAATTTCTTTAGGTGGTGTTGAAAGTGAAATATAATGTGGAGGGAGGCTGCGGTTCAATCAATCGTCGGTGCGCGGTTAATTTTGTCCAAGTACCGTACTGTACCATACAATCTTTCCCTACTTTGCGAACACCCCGCAAAACGAGAAAGGTGCACGCCCAAAACTCTATTAGGACTCAGCAACGCTAGCTAGAGATGAATAAACTTCCTGTCTATGAGAGAATAGAGTTTAGTTTAAGCGAGTAAAGAATGGTGAAAGATGGGCTGATGATGACAGAGAATATGTACTCGGGACTTTTAATGTGATGAGAAATATTCAAACTCTCTTCGCTTTAGCTAGGAACACACAGCATGTCAGTAAAGCCATATTTGGCCGAGCCTACGATGTTAAGCGGACCGCATGTCACTTATTGCGCAATACCAAGAATACAAATTACGGTAGACCGAAAAAGTTGTAACTAAGCACGAGTCTTCTAACCCAAGGCGCCTAAGCGCAACCCTTCTGCCCGTCTTGCCGAATCCTTTCAACGGAGGGAAAAATGGTAATTAAATCTATCGGCACATAACCAGGTGTACCAAATAAAAACAGAACTTTTGATAAAGCCCCAAGACCATTTTCCGTCCCCACAATTGCCCGAAAGCTTTAGCTGCCAAGAGCATTGCATTCAAAAGGTTCGCCTCACTTGCTATTTTATTCTGAAATACACTCCAGGCTCGGGAAATATCTGGTTATTTTTAAAATGATTTCTCATTTCAGGTGCCCAGTTCTCTGAGATCTCTGAGAGGTTGGGACTGTATTACGCAGCTATAGGTTTGCTACAATTTGTGCTTCGCTTAGTTTTTTTGTTAAACCTTGACATGATGTCGGATAAACAATATTTCAAGCCTTTAGGGTGGTCATCGCCTGTCACTCGCGGTGGATGAGGGCGCAAATTGTTGTGATAGCAACTTTACCTGATTGATGAAGGGCCCGGGGATACTCCCCACTACTTATGCTCTACAGTGCTAGCCGCCGAGTTTCCCTATTGACGCTATCTCATCCAGTGGCCTAAAAGTCCACGATCATATAGATGAACAGGTGCCCGAACAGAAACGTTTAAGCGGGGATACACGTTAATATGATGTGAGCGCCAGGGAGTAACGAGTAGCGTAAAATTTATCTTATTATTGGCACAAGGTTATCGTGGTTGCTAGCCCTAGCATGCTGTTAAGCACGTAGCAGTACAAAAGTCCATCCTCGCTAACATTCCTGATAACACACATACCCCCATCCAACCAACAACAAAAGATACTGTACAACCCCCTAAGTTATCCCCTCATCTCACCGAACGGCATTAAAAATTAAGGTATCATATAAAAACCCGCCCCCGGGAAATGCATCTCCCCTTTCGTGAGTCTCTGTGCCACGTAATCATGATATTTCCTGGTGATTAGGTTTCTTACCCAGCTCCCAGCTCCCTCGACACCCAAATTTCAGGATGTCAAGGGTTACCGCCGCTGCTCTTTTGATCGCGGACCAGAGTTTGACGATCAGGTTTTATATTCCCGTTTCCCCTCCTCCTGGCTATGGGGCGTGAGTGTCCGACTGCCTAGGGGTCGGTGGAAGTGACAACGTACTCGGTTGTCCCGCGGAGGATAGCGGATCGGAAACTCTTTTCGGATTGCTCGTGCTCGTCGGGCTTGTTGACCACGCCTCTGATGGAGACTGTTGTGGTTGTGAGAGTGGGCCGGAAGGAGGCTGCAGTGAGCTGACCGGTAAAGGTACCGCTACCAGTGGGATCCCCCCCGGCCCTGACCCCAATTGTAGCGTTGTTGGTGGGAGTGGTGCAGCCATCGAGTGGGGTGGGTGATGGAGGGGCAGAGGGCCGCCCGGGGCCTGGGGAGACCTGCCAATCAGGTCCAACCACCAAGGCCATACTCTCTTTATGATATACTTCCCGCACCTGGACTGACGCCATCTCTCCCTCTCCCGGGACCTGAGATTTTCTGCCCATTCGCGCCTCCAGACGATGACCAACACCGTCAGTAGTAGTACCCCGACAAATGCGGGGCCGGTGGCCCACCAGAATTCGCTTAAGGACATCTCGGCGCTACTATCGAATTCTTTCACGGTCTGCATGCCGTAGTACTGATAGGGTTTCTTGTCAGAAAATGCTCGAAAAACCAACAGGGGGTAAAATACCGAAGTACAAAAGCTAAGCGGAAGAAACGCTGTAGTCACGAGAGTAAAACCAGACAACGTCTGCCCTTGTTTCACAAGCTCGGCCCGGGTTTCCGCTATCGCCTTTGTTGTTTCCTTGACAGCATCCTCGGCGCGCTTCACCGCGCCCGTTGTCTCTTGAGCCGTTTTCTCGGAGGGGGCCGCTTTAGCTTGATCAGACTTCAAGAATGCGGAGAACTGCCGAGTCGTCAGCATTCTTGCCATGATTTCAGATATAGGAATTATACAATTTTCCTCCTGATATCCATATTTTCTACCAACTCCTTGATTTTCGTAATGAAAGATTTCCTCTCTCGAACCACCTCGTCAATAGTTTCCAAGGTGTTCGGCCATATCTGCTCGGGATTTTCCGAGAGGATAGGGATTGTGGCGACATTTCTGTGGAAAGGATTCCGCCGAAGCCCCTTCTTGCCATCTTTAGCTTTTGTTCGATAGCTTGTTAAAAATACGCTGTGTATATCCTGGAGAACGGAAATCTGTCGCTCAGTCACGCTAATAGCAGCGAACAATGCTGCCGAAAGCCTATTAAGGGATGTGAGGAGGTCTCGGACTCTCTTCTGCTTCCTCTTCTGGACCCTTTCCTGCCGGGCTCGCTCGTAATGCCGTCTCAATTCTCCCTCCCCAGTAAAACTCACTTCTAATGATGGTTCTAGGTTTGGGGGATCATCTTCAGATGCTCTCTCCATCCCTTGATTGTCTTCGTAGGTACTTGCGTCTGATATTATTTGGTCGATATCTTCTTCCTAATCGTTCTCAAGAGTTAATGCTAGGTTCATTTGGCCAAAGGAGAGAATAGACTAACGAGTTTGCACAAGGAGGCTTGCAGCCTTTCCAATGTCTTCGGTTCTAATTCCATACGATTGGCAATCATGTGGATCATTGCGCGAAAGGCGCCGACACGCTCCTGGAAGCGGTGAAGTGGTACTCGATCCTTGGCACTATCCTCCTTAGATCTAAAGGTCACCATTGTATCTGCAGTAATCAGTTAGTAAGGATATTTGGGCCAATAGTAGGGAAAAAAAGCATAACTTACTATTATCAAATATCATATATCGTGCCTGATGCACTAATATCTTCCCTATATCATCTTCCTTCTCCCCACTCGGCACAGCTCTGCTGCCGGGATCATAAACTCCCAGGCGTTTGAAGTCTAACAGTCCGACACTCTCGCTCTCAGAGTCTAACGAAATCACCTCCCTAGATCCCCCGAAATATGGAAATGATATGAAAAGGATGAATTTATCTTCCGATGAACCTGACTTGGACAACTCCGACGGATCTTTGAAAGGTACCCGTAATGAAAGACCAGTTCTGAAACGTTTACTACCGGGCAGTGCTTCAACTCTGTTTGAATGCGCGTCTTTGAAGGCTGTTGGGTTTGGAAGGCCGAGTTTTTCCGCAATTGAATTCAGTGGATTATCGTCCTATTTCTAGTAAGCAATTGCTTTGGGGGTGAATTTGCGATTGCACCGCGCTGTGGCTTACGCTTGTATCGTAGTCACAACATTGGGGAAAGTCTCTTGAGAAAGAAAAAAAGAACCCTCGGATATTAGCATCTAGAGGATAAATTCAACTCCCATGGAAGCCCCCAAGGTGTACGCCGCACGGCATTGTTGGTGGCTAAATGGGTAGGGAGAAAGTAGATTTTTTGGGGGTAAACATACATGATACCTAACCGTGACCCCCGTGACTGTATTGGTCGAGGTTCTTCGGGAGGGTTAACTATTTGGTCGAATTGTTTGGACCCTATAAGCTCCTGCTTGGCCACTCGAAAGAATATGTCATCGTCCGCACTAAAGCGCCCCGGGGGAGCGCCCTCTTCAGCTAGCGGATCGCTATCCGCATGACCTAGGTAATCCGGGCCTAATGAGTAGTCGAAAATCACGACATCATCATCTTTTCTGGCTCCTAGCTTCTCACTCGCGAGGCTGTGGCTTGGATACAGGCAATCTTGCTCATCATAAAAGGCTTGTTGTTCACCAATGATTTCCCAACCATCGAAAAGGTCCTCTGGTTCCTGAGAGAGCCCGGGAGATGGCGGCGATGGCTGTGATGATTGGTTAATGGATCCAGGTGCGAGTTCGGAGGTTTGAAGAGGCTCTAGTGGAGCAGCAGAGTTCCCGCTGTCGTCAGCCATCTTTGCCAAGTGGTGAGGAGGAATTGAGGGAGGAAGATAGGGACAGCTTCCGAGCTCCCTAAGCTGATTCTGGTTCGTTGGAGAGTTTCATTCTTATATAGAACATTAAGTGCGATCAAGCCAGCTCCAGCGGCTCGGCCCAAAACATTTGACAGCCTTAAGTTAGGGACCGCAGCTGGCGCGAGGAGGGAGGCACAGCCAATTCAGATAGGGGCGTGAACGGCCAACCGGGAAAGTCATATCCGCGCATTGACTGGATCTCGCAAGGACACACAGACCAAACCTATCATAGCTTAGTTGGAACGATGCTGCCTGCTCTTTTTAGTGCGCAGTGTGGATTGGGCGATCGTGGCCTAATCTAGTGCATTGCATGTTCATCTAAGACATGTCTCGTGGAGCAAAAAATAATTCGGTCGTGATATTGGATCAATTATTGCTTCACTTGTCTGCAGCGTCCACAAGGTGGTGACCAAAGATAGGGATTGATTTTGCTATCACAACATGCACGCGCAGAAACTAAATTATGGTGCAACCAGCCTCAGATTTTGCGCGTCTCTTCCTTGATCACGACCATAACTTAATTTGCGCGCGGGTACTTACAAGTAAATACATACAGTACTTGTATGTAAATATTTTCTTCAGTGTTGAAAGAAAAAACAATCTCCCTAGGCCCAAGAGGGCATTGCGGTTGTGTAACTTACGCTAGGGCATCCTAGATCCCTGTCCCTTTTTCTGGGGGAGTTTCCGTAAAGTTAATTGCCGGGACCTCGGTAGATCATCCAAGCATTTTCCACCGCCTCCTCAAGCCCTCTTTCTCCAGTCGAGAGCCGGCGGCAGTGTGGTAGTACTGAATGCTTGAGAACACTCGTCCGCCAATTGATGCTGGTGAGGATTCTGCAGTAGGGTAGTATTGAACCACTGGGACCCCTGCAAGCCCAAAAATCTGCCTGCGATGCGGCCGTGCCAACCAACTCCTTGTGATCACCAGAATCTCGATCTCGGAGGCCGCACTATCTGGATATGACGAAAACATTTTTTTATTTCCCTCTCGACCGTAATTAAACCCCCCTCTTCAGCCTCGTATCTCCCTCTCTTTCCATTGGCCCAAATTGAAAACCCGGCTCGCTAGGTTCCATTAATTTTCCCATCGGGTGAACCTTTTCAATACCATGCTCTTGGCGTGAAACCCTTCCGGATACCATTGACCGAGAAATATGCCATCGAAAAAGTGAAACCATTGCACGGAGCCATGACTCTCTTCGGCCACCATTAAACAACAAAGAAAAATTAACAAATAAAGTGAAAAAGGAGTAAATGTGGCCAATGTCTTATATTTATTTTTCCAACCTCAGAATGGCTTTCTGTGGGATAGTTTTTTAAGCCAAGAACCCCTAGAAAATTGCTAAAAAATAATTGTAAGGAGGTTCTAGAAAAATACTAGGAGGGTTGAAGTTATTTTTTATTTTTTCTGGCATTTTTTTCAATTTCTTTGTATTGTTTAAGGGATAAAAAGATACCGGTATGCTAGAGCGTGTAAAAGTCTTCGCTGTTCGTTCCAATTGGGGTTGCCCTGTGAAGGTTTCACTTTCTCGATGGTATATTTCCCGGTCGATAGTATCCGAAAGGATTGACCGCCAAGCGCATGGTATTCAAAAGGTTTTCTCTTTTCCCATCAGTTTTAGGCAGGAGGCGCAGTGCAGCAATACGGTACGGCACACGTTCCAGGCATATCGAACCCAAACATTTGCGCAAGAGTAAAAGCAATGACACGATTCTGTGCCGCAGATCTGAAAAATTTCGCTCTTCCGACAAATTAGTTTTTTTATATTAGTTTTTTTCGTGCGCAGTGCGGGATCCGAGCAGGGGTCGAGTGGAGTCAGCGTTACAAGTATCAAGGTGAACCCGAAGGCGATCGGTCGATTGAGAGGGTGGTGGTGGTGCCGTCTACACAGGAAAACTTAAAAAACCTTTTCAATATAATGCATTCTCGCGCATATATTTCCCATACCATCCTTGGCTGAGACATACCATCCAAAAGGTTTCACTTAGCAACAAAAAGCAAACTCTCCATCAAGCATCAGCTCTTTCTTTATTATTTAAGTATGATAAGCCAAATAGTTTTTTTAAAGAATAGGAAAAATAGGAAAAATAGCCTAACTTAAAGCCTCTGGTTATTTTATTTTTTCCTATTTTTTCCTATTTTTTCCATAATTTTCGAGGATGGACCGGGACCTGGGGCGAGGGTTTTGGTGGCATAAGTCACTCCGTAAAACACACCACATTTAAGTGAGGACAGACCAGCCCACAGATATCCTGTCTAACTATGGGAAAACTTAATCAGGTCTCTCAATAATACGCAATCAACATCCGCTTGGCAAAGCCTTCATCTGAGCGCATGTCCGTAGGAGTCACATTGAGTAAATCCCCCCAATTCTCAGTTATGGCGGGAGGAAAAGGTTTCTTATACCAGTGCTCCCCAACGACGGCCCGCGGCCGACGGGTCTGGAGAAGTGAGGAATCCCTTTTGAAAAAGCACAATCGATACCATTGTTTCAGTGCAGTTACAAGTAGGATACCGGCTCCTCTGAGACTCAAAGAAGGGTACAGCCGTGTGCCAATGTTCAGGCACCCCGGCTGGTACCGTGACATGTCTTATATGTAGCGGATGTATCATAGCTCTTTTGTGTTACCGTACTATATGATATAGCAACAGGACAAAAGTCATCGTTGGCGACCCCAAGTACAGCCGAAAACACACCAAAGCAGACGAAACCTGGATATGGAAAATCTCTATCTGAACCCCCACCTCTGAATTAATTGAACAGAAAAACATATCAATAGCTAACCAGGGACCTGGCAATAATTGAATTTGCATTTTCATAAAGTATTTCTTTGTTCTGTGACTGGTACTAGTTAACTAGGGCAAAACATCCAGATGCAGAAGTCAAGTCCCAAGAATCTGTATGGCACCCATAGAAAAAGATACATGCTTTCAAAATCACCAACTTTCAATCACGACAGTTCACCCAATCTTACACTATGGGATCAAATACTAAAATTGCCACTTTGGGATAGAAATAGTGGCTGTTTCACCAAGAATTGATCAGCCGACACCGTTGGTGGTGGAGTTCTGGTGCTCTGAAAATCTTCGTCTTGGAGTAAAGGGGTCACCAACGATGACTTTTGTCCGGGTGCGTACCAGCTTGGGTCCCAGAACTTTTGGAACCTCGGCTGTACCAGAACGGTGTAGTCGCACACCGCCCCCCCGCCCCCCCCTCAGACCTTAGTCTACCAAATACTCAGGTATGGACGTGGGTGATCAGACAGGCAGGATTAAAATTCTATGGGGATACATATGATTCTAATCCCTGTCTGTCCGATCACCCACGTCCATACCCTAGTGCTCGAGTATCCCGCTGTCCCGGATGAAATTCCTTGGGTTCTAAACCTTTTCGTACGATACCAAATCTGCTGTCCCGGAGATATTCTTTGGATTTTGGGCGGTCAGGTGCGACACGGTGACGACAGCCATCTTGACTTGCCCCCCTTTCACCAGAGATGGCCACTCTTGTATGATCGGTGGACAAAATTAACCGCGCATCAACGAACACAAAGAACTCCGACATGAAAACAGCACTGCCCCACCAACCCCAATATCATGAAGACCAAAAAAAACAAATTAAGAATGTAAATTCACAGTCGAATACAGTAGTAGAACCTAATATTTAATCTAGAGAAGTTTCTTTAGGTGGTGTTTAAAGTGCGGAGTGATCAGGGGTGTTCAGTTGATATCAATTGTGGGTGCGCGGTTAATTCCGGCCACGGATAATATTTATCCTATCGAGGAATCAAGAGGTGGTGCGGACTTCGTAATATCCAAATTTTAGTCCAATCAGATCTATTTTGCATCGTTGGTGCTCCTGTAGAAAATCTGAATTTGCAAAATGTGTACCTTTTCATGTGGGGACTCATACACATCCCCGCTCTTGGCGGGGACCGTTGGACATCTTGAGCCTCTCTTGATTGCCCAAGGGCAAATTCACTATTAGTCGCAACTAAAAAGCGATGTGCTAAACCCCCGAGTTCTTGGCCACCAGCGGGTGAGTTTTTATAGTAATTGGCAATGATGCTCTTGAAGTGCTGGGGATTTAGTTGAGGTCGGACTTTGCTTGTTCTTGTTCTGTTTTCACCAGCGCTTTACAAGACCTACTATGGCTGATGTCCGGGGACTGCATATACTTAGGCCATGCGTTTCCTGGCAACCACCGGAGTGCTGTGGTATCACGGTAACCGTTTTATCTCAGCACGGTTCATTGCCGCTTGCCTTTGTATCTGATTTAGCTAGCCCCAGGTCGGTACAGCTAGGATAAAATATGAGCTTGAAAACTACACTTACAGACCATCCACCGTACGAACCCTCCAAAAAGTTTAACATATGGTTTTCTACGCATCACGACGATTGGTCAGGCATTCCATCCGGCACATTGCCCCCCCCCGGTGGCGTTTGCTGCGGTACAGTTTGAAAGTCAAGAGTGGGTTTTCCTGGAATAAGTCGATATCATGAGGGAGCTAGGAGAGCTTGCTCCAGTTTAGCTCCTCTGCTAGGCCAAAACTATGAGGGGACGCAGCGCGAAGCATCTCAGCCAAATTTTCGATATGTTCGGGTATCATCGCACCAGCGGTTTCTCTTCTGTGCAGTAACTATTCTGAACACTATTTGCAAGGCCTCTCTTACCTCCTCTTCACAGCCCATCACCCGCGCTACTTGCCATAGCAACTTGGCCTAATTGATGACGAGCTTAGGGATATTCCCAATTACTTACGCTCTACAGAAACAGTCACCAACTTTCCGTGTTGATCCTACCCCACTCGGTGACCTAAGATGTGCACGATGCCAGCTACAGTATTCCCGGAAAAGCTCGCCCAGCATAACTAGAATCCCATACAAATAGCCCCTGCAGTATCCCCTGTAGTGTTGATAGTGCCGAATTTCCCTACATGACGCTAAAATGCCTGCTAAAAAATTAGCATTATACTTTTCTTGATGTCAATGGAGTGGTGTCAATAGCATTTTAGGTCAAGTTACGATGCAGATCTTTTTCCATCAATAGGAGCACTAAACCTGACATGAGTGATGTTAGCCATAGCCATGAGGTGTGAGGTAGTCTAATGCACTCGTTGATATTCACTAGCCAACACCTACAGTCATGTGATAGCTTTAAACCTCTATGGGATTGAATCCACCAATCAAAAAAATGCGCTAATTTCACTAGTGAAACTTCCGATAATTCCAGCAGGTAGGGAGTAGCACGAGGCTGAAAATAAAGGGACGGAAAGAGGAGAGGGGTCTTGGCACAGGAGGGCGGCCAGATATTGTTCGTATATGGTTTTCTGCTCCTCTCAAATATGGTTCCTTTCTCCTCTCAAATGTTTCTTTCAGCCCTTTATCTTCTCATACCCGTTACCGGTTGACTTGAAAGCCTATTGTGTGTTCTTTCATTGTTCCTTTTGTTCCTCTCAGGATACTTCTTTGATAGTCTTTGTTTTTCCTTATTATGGGAACACGGTGGTAATGGCTGAACTCAATTGCTGTATTATATAGCTGAGCTATGGCTTTCTTATTATTGAAGGAACAAGCGTTGTCACAATACGAGATCTTCACTACTTTCTGTTATCACTTCTTCGTCCATGTTCCGTGCACATATTCCGATCGCATATTACAACAGATATATAACCCCTTTACTCGAGTGATATCTAATGATGGCAAAGAGAAAAGGAGAACTTGTGTAAAACTTGGATATGTACAAAGAACTGAGGAGAAAGTATAAATTCAAATAAGAGAGTGCGGCCAAGGCAGACATAACTAAAGACTATTTTCCACCGTGAAGTATGATAAAAGACTCCTTTGTATGGTGGATTCCCGGGGTCTTTGAGCTTCCTGGTTGGCTAGGCATTTTCCTAAGAGAGTTGGGCGGTGGCGCTCCTCACTCTGACTATCATGGCTTTTCTGCACAGAAATACAACTAGAAGCCCCTTCGGGCGCTCACGCAAATAGGGATTGTTTGTTTGTTTCTCCTCTCCCTTCGGTCTTTTTCCCCAAGTTAAATTCTCCCGCTAATTTTTCTCGGATAGGTGTTTGCTGGAATTAAGGTCCACGGAATTTCCTGGAATTGGAAACTATAAGAGGCCTAGAATTTTCAGAGGGATTTCCCATACCTCAAATGTCGTGACTGCAAACACTGGAATTACCAGAGGGTTGGAAATCTTGGAGGTGGGGAATATTTGAGGTTTCACTGTAGTACTGAAACTATGACTTTGGTTGCCGGGGGAAGTCTTCTTCTGATCACAAACCTGAAGTAAAGAAGGCTGGGACCCGGAGACCCAGGGAGTAATATCACGATAAGGAAGCAAGGATAGAATCAGATGTGGGCAATCACCGCTTGCACATGAGATAGAGTCAGAGATTCCAGAGATAGTGACAAAAGAACCCTAGAGATAAAAAGGTTATTCACAAAAGCGAAGGAAAACACAAAAAAAGCGGAGTCGTCTATGAACAACATGTAGTTTGTTTTGTCTCCGAGTCTGCTTCCTTTATAACCTCACGATCAGAACCAGCCATTAGTAATCCACCTATCCATACCACAACCTATCCATCTCTAGCTCCCGGAACTAGCTATCCGTATTACCCCAGCGCTCAGAATGTAAAACAAATAACAAGAAACAATTTAGTTCAAAACCTGGCCTGTAACGTATCACACGGGGAAACCGCCCATGACCGGGAAACCGCCCACATGTGGCAACCATGGAAAACCAAATTTACCTTTGATTAACTCTGTTAATAATTGAGATACAACCTTGAAAATTAATCAGCAAGTACTTTCAAGTATGGAGAGTTTGAATATGTAATTATTATTTAATAATCCAAAATTGGCTGTCTTGTATAATCATTTTAAGACTAATTATCTAAAATAAATCACTAATTGCTCTAAGTAGTATAAAAGTGAAAAATTTACAAAAACTATCCTTTTTGATAAATAGAGGGATTGTATAAGTCTTACTTGATCTAAGTTATAAATTTTTTACATTAATTTATAGCTAGTTTTCATACTTATAATAACTAATAGCAAGTAGAAAACAGTACACAAATTCAATCAACTTGATACTATGATTTCTGCTTATTGAGTTGACTAATTAATCCAATTCCTTACCAGTTGCTTTGCACTTATTATTCAAACATAGTCACCTGGTTTTAGGTTAAATAGAGGGAATCTCTATTTTCTGTACTTTAATTTTTATAAGGAGTAAATAGTTATATAATAAGAGTTAAAGTATGTAAGAACTTAGAAAGCAAGTACCTAATAGGTGTAAAATATATTCTATTAGCTTGCTAGCATTAAGTAAGCATAAGATTTTATGTGTTAGTCTCGCAGATTTGAGTGACTTCATGTAATTTTCCTATATTCTGCTAATCTTCAAAACTCAGTTAGCATATATAAGAAAATTCCCAAAATATGTTCAAATAATCTGATATTTTCAAATTATGCAGTCTATAGATTTCTAATATAGATTATAATGCCTGATTTATTAAATGTAATTTATATATATATGTATACATATCTAGTATAAAGATGATTCATTACTAGTAGATGTACAATAATTAGTTTATAATATATTGAACAACTAAATAACAGCTTAAATATAAGTTTTAAGCTATATTGTATAGTTTCCACAATGACTACTAAGATTTGAGTAGTAATTCAAGAATATCGAAACCTTAAACCCTATAATCTCTGGTAAACTGAGTAGTATTAATAGATAAGAGATATTAGTTTTAAATATGTAGTAGATCAAGTAAATGTCTCTAATAATATTTTACAAATGACATATTATATTTTACTAGAACTATGAATACTATAAAAATACATTTTAGGCTGTTTGGTGGCTTTATTTGCAAACATTGCTCACAGTTTAGCTACTAAGATGCAAATCTCTATCTTGGATAAACACTAAGGCATTAAATGTTAAAAACATCTATGTTTAGCCTTAAACTTTATGTAGAAACTAAAATAATGATAATAAAGTATATTACAATGAAATAGAGTTATTGGTTAACTTAATAACAAGATATCTCACTGTGAAGAGCCTTGAACTTGTTTAGAGCTTTCAGCAGCTTATTAGTTACTGTAACACTGAAGGATAGTCATGAATTTGATTAAAAAAACACCTGACTCAGAACCTAAAAGCCTTATGCAATCTTTCCATAGGCTTACCGAAATACACTTTGTAGCTGTTTTAATTTTATCCTACTTAGAGTATTCAGTGGTTTGTTATGTGTAATTGGTCTTAAAATGATTTTTCTAGGAGCCCTGTTTCTTATTGTCAAATATTAATTAGATATTTAAATTCTCCATACTTAAAAGTACTTGCTGATTAATTTTCAAGGTTGTATCTCAAGTATTAACAGAGTTAATCAAAGGGAAACTTGGTTTTCCATGGTTGCCACATGTGGGCGGTTTCCTGGTCGTGGGCGGTTACCCGGTGCGATACGTTATTTAGCCTCACAGTACATCTTTAGCGCGGTGTGGGAAAGTTCGGCACTATTAATGCTACAGGGGATAAAAGATTCTATGGGCGTTCTCTCTTCACCGTGTTCTTGCCTAGTCGTGAGTTACTGTATGAAGGGGTGTTCTAACATCAGTGTTAAAATCGGCATGAGCGTTAAGATGATGTGAACACCAGCAAGGGCCTCATAGACCGTGTGCTACTGAAGCAAACAAACTTGTTCTTACCGGGGTTACGGGTAGCGTAAAGGGCTTTTTTATACCTTATCATCGGCACATGAGGCAATCGCAGCGACTACCGGTAGTGCCAACATTGTTTTAATCACGTCGCGGTACAAAGGTCCCTCCTCGCCAGTACTCCCGATACCACCCAACCAGCAACAAAAGCTACTATGTAGCCTTCTGAGCTATCTCCCCATCTCACCAAACAGGATTAAAAATTAAGGTGCTATATAAAATATGCCTCGGGGAGGTGCATCCCTCCTTCCCCCAGTCCCTATATCCTTCAATTGTGATATTTCCCCTGCTGCCTGGCGATTGGCCAAATTTTAGGATGTCAATGGCTACAGGCCCTGCACTTTTGATTGCAGAGCAGAGTTTGACGATCAGATTCTTTATTTCCTACTTGCCCCTCCAGGCTATGGGGCACGAGCGCCCGATTGTCTGGAGGCTGGAAGAAGTGGCGGCGTACTCGGTCCTCCTGCGGATAATAGCGGAAGGGAAACCCTATTTGGATTGGTTGTGCTCGTCGGGCTTGTTGAGCACGCCCCTTTTGGAAACTGCTGCTGTTATGGGGGTGGGCCGGGGGGAGGCGGCAGTGAACCAACCGGCGGGGGTACCGTTACCAGTGAGATCCCCGGCCCTGGCCCCGAAGGTGGTGTTGTTGGTGAGGGTGGCGTAGCCACCGGGGTGGGTTGGTGGTGGAGAGGCAGAGAGCAGACCGAGACCTGGCTAGGCCACACTCTCCCCGTGATATAGACCCAGCACGTGGGAAGCCATCTCTGCCAGACCTGGGACCTGAGATCTTTTGCCCATTGGCGCCTCCAGACGATGACCAGTACCGTCAGTAGTAGTACACCGGCAAGTGTGGGGCCCGTGGTTAGCCAGAATTGACGCAAGGACAGTGCGGCGGGGGGCGAGGTATTGTTGAATTCCCTCATTGTCTGCATGCCGTAAAACTGATAGGGGTTCTCATCAGAAAATACTTAAATCACTAATAGGAGGTAAAATACCGAAGTACAAAAGCTAAGAGGAAGAAACGCTGTAGTCACGAAAGTGAAACCAGATAGCGTCTGCCCTTGTTGCACAAGTTCGGTCTGGGTCTGCTTGATAACGGTCTGGGTATCCGCTATCGCTTTTGTTGTTTCCCTGACAGCATCCTCGGTGCGCTCCATCGCGGCTGTTGTTTCTTTAGCTGTGCTTTCAGAGGGGGCCGCTTTAGCTTGATCAGACTTCAAGAATGCGGAAAGCTGTCGAATCGTTAACATTCTTGCTATGAGTTCCGATATGAGAATTATACAATTTTCCTCCTGATATCCATATTTTCTACTAACTCCTTGATTTTCTCAATGAAAGATTTCCTCTCTCGAATCACCTCGTCAATAGTTTCTAAGGTATTCGGCCATATTTGTTCGGGGTTTGCGGAGAGGACAGGGATTGGGGCAACATGATTGTAGAAGGGATTCTGCCGGAGTGGGTATCCCCTCTCGTACTTTTTAGTTTTTGTCCGGTAGCTTGTTAAAAATACGCTGTGTAGGTCCCGCAGGACCGCAATCTGTCGTTCACCCACGCTAATAGCAGCGAACAAATCTGCCGAAAGTCTATTAAGGGCAATGAGGAGGTCTCTGACTCTCTCCTGCTTCCTCTCCATCCCTTGATCATCTTTGTGGACTTCTGGGTCTGATATCATTTGGTCTATATCCTCCTCCTAATCATCCCCAAAAATTAGTGCTGGATTCATTTGGCTAAAGTAGAGGACAGACTAACTAGTTTGTGCAAGAAGGTTTGAAGCTTTCCCAGTGTCCGTAATTCCAATTCCGTGCGATTGGCAATCATATGAATCATTGCGCGAAAGGCGCCGATACGCTCCTGAAAGCGGTGAAGTGGAACTTGATCTCTGGCACTGTCCTCCTTAGATCTAAATGTCGCCATTACATCTTCAGAAATCACTTAGTAAAGGTGCTTAAGTCAACAGTATGAAAGGGCGCATAGCTCACAGTTATCAAATATCATATACCGTGCCTGATGCACTAATATTTCCCCCATAACAGCTTCCCCCTCCCCGCTCACTTCAACCCTCCGGTCGCGGACATCAACTCCCAGGAGCCTAAAATCTAAGAGTTTAAGGCTCTCCCTTCGCCGATCCAATGCAATCTTCTCACTAGATATCCCGAAATACGGAAATGATACGAATAGGAAGAGTCTATCTTCCGATGAGACAGCCTTGGGCGGACCCGATGAGTCCGGTTTGAGCGGATCCGGTGAGTCTGATTTGAGCGGATCCGATGGGTCTGGTTTGGGCGGATCCGATGAGTCTGACTTGAGCAACTCTGATGGTTCTTTGAGTGGTACCCGCAACGAGACCCCAGTCCTAAAACGTTCATGACCAGGAAGTGCTCGAACTCTTCCTAAGTATGCGCCCATGAAAGTAGTTTCACCTCCCCTCTGAAGGCCGAGTTTTTCCGCCATCGAATTTAATAGACTATCATCCTATTCGTAGTAAGAACTTGCTTTACGAGATAAAATCAGTGTTGGGCCGCATAGCAACTTACGTATGTATCATAACATTGTGGAAAGTCACTTGAAATAAAGCCTAAATATCAGCATTTAGAGGACAAATTTGACTTTCACTGAAGCCGGCCAATTGTATATAGCACAACATTATTTGTAAGAGAGTAAAGAGAAAGTAGACGCTTGAGGGGATGACTTACATAATACCCAACCGCCGTCCCCGTGACTGTAGCAGTCGGGGTTCTTTGGGAGGGTTAATTATTTGGTTAAATTGTTCGGACTTTGTGAGCTCATCCTTGGACACTTTAAAGAATATATCATCGTCTTCACTAAAGCGCCCTGGGGATCGACCTTCCCCCTCAGACGGAGGATCTCCATCCAGACTCAGGTACCCTGGGCTTAATGAATAGTCAAAAATCACAACATCGTCCCTCCCTCGGTGTTGTAGCTTTTCGCTCGCCAGGTTGTAGCTTGAGTGCAGGCAATCCTGCTCATCGTAAAAGTCTCGTTTTTCACCGATGGTTTCCCAACCAGCAAAACGGATCTCTAATTCCTGAGAGAGCGCAAGAGACTGCTGTGACGGCTGCGATAGTTGGTGAATTGATCCCATTGGGGGTTCGAGGGCCGCGCGATCCCCCTGCGGAGCAGGAGAGCTCGCGCCCGGGTCAGCCATCCTGACTAGCTAGCAAGGGGAGTTTGAGGGAGGAAAATAGAGGCCACCTCTTAGCTTTCCAAGAGATGCTGGTGGTTCGTTGGAGAGCTTCACTCTTATGTACGGTCCAGTACCGTGTGCAGGCGGCTCTGGAGATAGTGGCCCAATCCAGTTGTAGCGACATAGAATGCTCATCTGAGACATGACTCTCAATGGAGAAAAAAAATTCGGCGGTGATATTCATGATGGGTGCGGCTGCGCCAAGTGACCACAAGCTAGTGACTGGGCATGACAGAAATTGATTTCAGCATCTCAACATAAATTATACACAAATGTTTCCCCCCACCAGGTCATTACACCCCCAGGCCTACACTTCTGTAGCAAGCCTGTAGCCCACAATTCGAGTCAAGAAACAGATAAAATATACTTTTTAACTCCAACCAGGAGAGAAGATAAAGGAGAAGCCTTCCCCGTATTGCATTCCTACCCTCGGGTCTTATCGATCGCGCGCAGCGGCAGCCACCCTCCCGGGGGAGACGGAAATCATTGATCAGCTTCCTAGTCACAACACTTCCGCCATTTTTACTCACTGCTTCCTTTCTCAGAATTCCGGAGCCCGCCGCACACAGTGAATTAGCATGTGTGTGGACTGTTCACAAGATGAATGTAACCCCGACAACGATGCATGAGCACATCATTGGTATTAGCATTGGTATTAGCATTGGGGAGCCACGTCGACGGGTCAAAGCTGGCTGAAGACAGGGTGCTCTCAGAATGCCCTCACCGATAGCGGAAAGAGTCTTATATACCCAACATGATTTGGCCTATCCGGTTTTAAGGAAGGAGGAAACTTCTTGTGGACTGCATGTAAGACAACAGTACCGTTAAAACCGAAATAATTGGGCATGGCGCTAGGACGTCCAGAATTTCCTCTTTGGATTAGGGGGAGAAAACGCACCGAGAAGATTCTCTTTCAGCCCTCACTTGAGGCAACAGACCTTAGGAGAGGCAATTCCAATGTCTGAGCGTGGTGCCCAATTATTTCGGGTTTTACGGTACTCGTCAAATCTTATATAGTCTCTCAGGCCTTGGCCAACACCCAAACAATAACAAAGCTTACACTGCGTTTTGCTGGAAGAGATTTCACCTAGCCTTCATAGTCTATTCTGCCAATACCGTGGAGGAAATAGTTGCGTCCGTAATGTATCTCCCTTCATTTTCCATTGGCCCGAAATGGAAACCTTGCTCGTTAGGTTTTATTGATCCCTATTTAGGAAGTAGGAGCCATCCAGCTGTAAAAGTAATGACATGATTCTGTGCTACACATCTGAAAAACTTTGCTTTCCCCATGAAATTACTTTTTTTTTTTGGTTTTTTTCGTGCGCAGTGGGATCTGAGCAAGGTCGAGAAGAATGGCTGTTAGGTTGAACCCGAACTCGATCGAGAAGGTACTGGTAGCGGCGTTGTCTGGATAGGAGCCTTCCGTCAGCGCCCCTGCGAGTTCACTTGCCGGAGAAAAAAGGAACACGGAAAGGATAAACTTGCTGTGGCGCTAGGAATGGATTAAGTATGATACCAAGAACTTAGTTGGCTCAATAATATGCACTCAATATCTCCTTGACAAATCCCCCTCTTCAGAGAACAAGCGGATAGAAATTAGGCTACTGAACCGTGCTCGTTGATTCGTAAAGTATGATATTTAGACATAAAGATACCGAGAGCTATCATTTTAGGCCAAAATTCAAGGATCTTAGCACCTCTACCGCATTTCCGGGTATCATACTTTCCTAATCGCCGAGTAGGTTACTTAAGCTTCCCGTTCAGTAAATTCCCCAAGTCTGAGTTATGGTGGCAGGTGGTACTGCACAGTATCTCTGTCTTTTTTTTTACAAGACTTTATTCTCTTCGTGCTTCCTGGCCTTAATATTATAGCTCCTCTGCCCAACCTCAACAACCATTCACTACACAAAGCCCCAAAAACCAAACGCCTTCTCATACTTCCCCTCCCCATTACCGGTACCCATACCCACATCCAGAGCTGTCACTACCGAAAATTCCTCCGCATCCCGCTCAAACAATCTCTCCATCCTCTCCTCCGCCCTCGCCCTCGCTCTATTCTCACCCTGCCCCAAAGTCACCCTCCTCAATCCCCCACCTCTGAGCACGCTATAACCATACTTCTCCTCCCACTCCCTCCTCTTCCTCTTCACCACACTCATCTCCGCCCACACCCTCTCCTTCCCGCCACTTCCCCTGCATGGCACAGTATCTTATACTCTATAAAGGTGACACGTCCGGCCCACGCCCTACAGCTCTTGAGAAGGGATGAATCCCCTTTTGAAAAAATACCATCGATACCATTGTTTCAATACGGCTGAGATACTAGCTCCTCTAAGCCTCTAGGAAGGGCACAGTGTTTAGGTTCAGGCCCCATACGGTGCAATCAGAGCTATAGTATTGGGTATTGGTCTTTGGTCAAGCCTAGACCGCTGTTGGGTATACGGTATGTGGAGATAGGGCTACTCACTTAGGTCACGTCTTTGTGTTATTAGGGTCTGTCCATGTCTGGGATTAGGTCAATCATTAGTCGTGCGGGAGTGGGCTTGGCGTGTGTGTTTCTCCTTAAATAGCTTTCTCTTGTGCGACACCACACACAACAACCACAACCCACTAGGCGTACGCAATTGAGGCAGATGGTTTGCCACAGGTCCCTGGTGACGCTACGAATATTTGGTACAGGCGATGACATCATGCAAAGGAAGTATCATACCTTTTATCAACTCCCTGTACTCGAGTATTAGTTTGCCCTCATGCGAGCCCTACTGCATCAGGAACACGAGGTGGGGCGGGGCGCTTTCATAAGGTGGAGGGAGGCGGGATTTACAACCCCCACCCACCATGCTATAGAGGGTCGAGTTGTTTGCCTTGTGCCTTTTGAATTCGAATAATCGAACCCCACACTACCACGCTGTCCCGTATGAACCTTTGTGAGTTTTAAATTTCTTTGAAAGTGAGATCAGATCTGTAGTCCCGGGTTACTCGCTTTTCAGGACGGGTTCTTTGGGCTTTGGCCGTCGCGGTAGGGGGTGCGACTGTATTGCTCTCTAAGTGTCTGGAGTGACCAACGAGCTAATCACGCCCACTTCGCCTCACTCACCCCCGACCTCCTACTCAAGTATAGTCAAGCGCAGTGCTTGAGCAAGTTTATTGGATGAAATTACTATGCATCAGACATTTTTCTTCTTTTTTTTCCAGCAGATACCCAGCCAATCCACGCTAACTTTTGGTGAATGAAAAAAGTCAGCCGAACCCCCGCCCAGCGGCCAGGAGGAACCCTGCTCCCCGAGCCAGCGAAAAGGGATGCGGGCCAACCAAAGGGATTCGACAGGCTTACCCTTGAAATTTTGATCTCACCCGGGTGCGGCTCCGCTTGGGGTATCCCGAGGAGTTCATGGTGTGGAATGTTGCAGTATTTACGGTTGTTGGAAACTGGGTAATAGAGTGGGTCGCAGATACTATCAACCACCCTTGCTACTCGTAGGAAGTACGGTACTCGAGTACGTGTACTAGGGTGTGAGCAAAAGTCTGTCGAAGTCGATTCCAGTTAGTCCAAATTACGTGCGTGTAACGCGAATTATGCAGCTGAATACTCGGGCGCAAATTAAAGATCCGGAAAAAGTGACAAACAAAATGTATGGTTGCAACACAGATATTTCAAGTCACTTTTTCCGGATCTTTAATTTGCGCACGAGTAGTCCATAGACGCTAAATTTTGCTGAAGGAAAAAAGTCTGTCGAACTCTTGGCGCTGTGGCTGGAGCATACAGCACGCTCTGAGTGGTTGAGAAGGCCCTGGGGCCAATCACAGGGACTTCGACAGACTTACCCTTCACCCCCGGTACGAGTTCGAAAGAAGGTACTTGGGGTGTTGTTCCGTAGTTGGATGATTTGTTGTACTTTCAGTACTCAAGGGGAATCATTAACCCCCACGTTTTCCCAGGGTTTATTGGAAGGAGCGGTAGTCAAGATCAGGTATCGATCCTACCTGCTCCCCCGATGCTAGGTTAGCCAGTAGGCTGAAAGGAGGATATCTCACAGAAAGCTTTATAAGCTCTGGGTTCGCGAGATGGGGCACAGGATTGTACGAATTGAAAATTACCCTCCTTGTAAAAAGCCCGAGGACAACCTGTCCTTCTCAATATCGTGGAGAATTCTTTAGAGGGCGTTTCCAAAAAAAAAAAAGCCAAGAATCCAAAAACCCCCGCAGCAGCCAGATAACCCCGATTTACGGTGGAGTACTCGAGTGGAGTAAACAAGCCATACCCGAAAGTGCATGCGAAATCGCGGCCACACCACCCTGACCACCACTACTCGCAATTGAATGACGTTTGTGAACACATCCACTATTGCATGATACCAAAATTCGTGCAATTTTTCGCGGTATGCAATAGCAGTTGTGTTCACAAACATTATTCAATTGCGAGTACTAGTGGAATGTTCAGAGGGTTGTAATATTGTCCCTCCTTTCGGAGAATGTTCACCGCGGCTTGCGGCGGGGCAACAGGAAGCAAAGAGCCTCGGTATCGTGGATACACACATAAAACCCGATTTCCAAAACACACATTGCATGAGGAGCCAGCTTGCAGACCGGCGGGTACGATTGAGTCTAATGGGTGGCCGGTTGGTTGGTGAGGATGGGGATCACTAAGCCAATAATAAGGCTAGTGTTTCACAATTTTGAACGAATGAAAGAACATAGTGGGTCATATTTCCCTTCAACTTATTATTGAGCATCTCAACTGCATTCTCTCTTTAGTATCAAATTTTAAAATATGTGCTGTACCGTATTCTCATGAAATTCGGAACTGCGCTAAAGCGAACTAAGGTGAAACTAAGGCAGCCGAGCCAACAGGAAGCCACAAAGAAAGTCAAGTCACCGCAGTTTACTAGTAAACATATAGAGAGCGACTATTGGGCAGGTTCAAGAAAATCATCACCTGCGCCATTCCGACTTTCATGGGATTCTACGGTATGTGATGGGGAAATATCGAATATATGCCGTGGTCGGGCAAACATTGGCTCCGGCTAGCGGGCAACTAAATTATGAGTGGTTGCCACTCTTCGGTGGACCTTGATCCTGGACGTATCACTCTCTGGTTTCCTCCCCTACCACGGGCATACGGTAGGTACCATGCAATTGAGTTCGGTAGGCACCAGAAAAGTCAGAGCGGGGTAATTCTTTGAGAGGCAAGAAAACTCTTTCGCGGTAGCTGTGGGAAAAAGTGGAATTCACGATTGTGGCTTGGCGCACAGCGAAGTCTAGTAACACCCCCGCTCTCCCAGCCCATTACTCCTCGGCGACGAAATGCCTCTCTCTGATAATGGGAGAGGACGAGACCTAACCACTCCGGAGGGTATGTAAGCATGTATTATAATAAGTTTCATGGGTATAGGTGCAGTCATGCTCTCTTAGGAAGCAAAGGTTGGTCGGTGATTGACTATATTTATCAATCACTAGGTGAAAGGACCGTGGTTTGTGGTTGCCGAGCGGCTAGTGTGAACCCCACTTTTTCTCACGATTGGCACCAAGAAGTCCGTGTCACTGCTTATAGTCGCATCTGTCTATAATGAATCTCGTGATAATGAGCGAACCTCGTGATAATGAATCACTGGCTATAAGGAACTATTCTTCGCGGACATTCTAGTGAGCTTTCTGCAGAGTGCAGTTTTCTATAGTGAACGTCCATAGTAAAAATTAGTGTACAGCACTCTGAGGACTAAATCTTTGGAGTTCATTATAACAAGGTGCTAGATTCCTTGTTTTTCCCCGGCACCCCTCCGGCAGATTTGCCAAGGTTTGGGCTCCTTGCTTCCAACCCGGTCCAGGTACGGGGGCACCGTCACTCCATTGAGTGCTAGGGACAACTTGGATATCGGGGTTGGGCACTGTAGGGCACAAGCATGGTTTGCTAGCTAGTTGATTGTTTTTATTATTTTATATGGGTTTTGTTGGTCCCCGAGAGATGGATATATGAACATGGGCGTAGCTAGATGGGATTGTGGTGGTGGTCACGGGAGCACTACCGGTTAGATACAGGTATATAAGACCTGTATATAGGTTGCTAGAGAGACGACAACTTCGACAACTACCTTAGCGAGTGAGGATTTTCTGGTATCGTGAAGCTTTCGTTTTGTTTTCTTCTACGGTGACTTCTATCAATTCCCTCTGGAGCGATAAGACCCCCTGTATTGTGAGCGGTGTTTGCCCGCACCGGTTATCTTATTTCCTCCCTTTCTCTTTCGCTCATCCCTAGACCCGATCACTACCCTCAGTAGAGACAATCTTCTCCCTTCGCCTGAGACCTTTTCTTAGGCAACCTTTCGCCCGTTTAGCATCAGGGTGTATCCCAAGTGGAAAATTCAGACAGGCAGGGAATTCGAGGTTGATGATAACTAACATGTGCTCGCTCTGGGAAAACATCTCAGGCCCAAAATGACAGGACCCTCTTGTTCCGGAAATGGAAATTGTCCTTCCTACCACCAGCTCTTAACTTAGGTTGCTTGAAAGTAGCGTAGTTCGATCGTTGCTATAGCGATGCACGGTAGTGGGTTTGAAGATTAGTCTAACAGGTTGGTTCGTTGCTAGAACTTACTATCTGGGTGACCGCCTTTTCTTTTCTTTTTCTTCTTAGCAACTACTTAGCCAATCTAAGCCGATTTTTTGGGGGGTCAAGAAGGTTTGTCGAGCTCTGGCAGTGGCTAGAGGGAATCCAGTTTTTTGAGTGGCCAAGGGGCAATTGGGCCAACTAGAGGGGTTCGCCAGACTTACCCTTGATATCCGGTGCAGTAGATGTGGAGGGTCTAACTTCTAACTATGGTATTGCAAACCTTGATGGATGGTTGACCGAAGCCAACTGGCAGGGTTTTCAAAACGGTTGTTCAGACTTCATTTAGGAAGGTACGTCATTTAGGAAGGTACGCTAGTGCTTGAGATCGGTGATAGAGCAAATGTGTCTCTTCAAGTGAGAGAGGAATCAAAATTGATAAGTGAAGCGCGCCCATTTCATTCGGGTCCCTCGACATCCGGGGGAGTAAGAGTTGGTCTGCGGAATTCCTGCCTGGGGTATCCGCCAGCTCGCAATACTCGTATCGGATCGATATTTACTCACTAAATCTACTAACAGGGACCCCAACAGCAATTGCTATCTAAACCACACTGGGCTTAGCGGAGTAGGCTAACGAAATTATGAGTAGCGATTAATGAGACCCAGAGGACTCGGTTTAAAATAAGCTGTGTCGCGTCTGGAGAACACTCTTCCTTCTCGCTGTGTTTTATCTGGGACTGCGAAGACCAACCCTCGATGTTGGGTCTAGCGAGTTTTTACGGTACCGTAAAACCTCGCTTTCACAGTACTAGAGTACCAGTACTGTACGAGTGCGGGCTATGGGTATATAGAGCCCAAGCATTTGGGTCCAAATTTTATATGGGCGGTCAGATACGCACGAGGAGATAATTTACCATGCAATTTTTTTATCCTTGTATTCGGGCTATATGCCTGTAACTTGTAATGAACTGGCCTGGGTCAGGACAGTTTACAAGAGGCCAAGCTTCTGGAATCGATGATAGGCCAAATATCTAGTCTCAAAAGCTTGGTTTTCTTGGCGCCCGAGATTTCGAGAAGCCCTAGTCCAGGCTAGTTCACTAAAAGCGAGACATTACAGCACTCTGCTCCAGAAATCGTAGTCAGAGTAAAGCCTGCCGCGGATTGCAATCTTGCTCATCCATTGGATATGTCGCTCGGATGCCACAATCCCGTGGTGCGGCACGATGCACTTTTTGGTGGGTTTCCGTGGGGGTATACCCATACATCTTGGTAGCTTGGATCAGGGATACAGGTATGCGGGTATCCTGGAACAACTTGTCCTATACGAGCTAAATTATTTACTACCTGTATGGGGGGGTGAACTTATGAAGTGCCGGAAGAAGGGAGATGGCCCAAATGGCGGTTAATCGAGACTGGCCTACCAATAGGCTACCGATACTCCTTGGCAATCTTCGATTCTCAAACTTGGGCTTTATTTAGGGCGATCTTGGGTAGGGGGCTGAGGATCATTGCCGGACAAACAACAGTGATTTAGCAGCCATCTAATTAGGAAGGTTTCGGTTATCCTAAATTGAAAGAATGATTTTGGAGGGATAACTACTTGAGTAGGGGGGCGCCATGCCGTCGTTACCGGGTATAGCAGAATGTGAGCAAACCTCCCTCACCTCTAAAGTCGTTAGTGCGCTCTTAAGTGGGGGTGCGGGGAAATTTTGGAGGAGATACACTATTTTCTAATTGCGACTTAAGGTTGGGATATCTAAAACCACCAATGGGGGCTCTGGGATATCAGTTTTTTCAGCAACCGGGTGGTTATCCTGCTGGGACGGGATGACAACAGTAGGGGTCTATTAATGCTGCTGGTGTAGTGGGAAAGGGTGCAGTTCACACTAGCCGCTCGAAAACCACAAATAGGCGGGTTGAGCTGGCGTACCTCGGAAGTGTACTGCCGTACCGAATTTTGCTTTCTAAGAGAGAATGACTGAACCTCCTACTTGAGTATACCTATGAAAATTATTACGATACATGTTTACATACCCTCTGGAGTGGCTAGCTCGCCCTCTCCCATTATCAGAGAGGCATTTTGTCGCTGATGGGCGGTGGGTGGGTATTACTACCGTACCGTATACTTCACTCTGGGCCAAGCCATAATCGTGAACTCCACTTCTCCCCACCACTGCCGCTATCCCTTGGGGTGTCTGAAACAGTCAAATTCGTAGCCAGGCACACTAAGAATTATGATTTGCTGAGAATATTTAACTTGGCAATAATGCTGAGTCATTTGGGTTGCGAAAGGGCTGAAAATCGTATCTTCTGACCAAGTCTGGCATTCTGGGGCTGAATATGGCCTTAGCGTGTTGGCTACGAATTTGACTGTTTCAGATACCCCAAGGGATAACAAACGCTAAAAGTTCGGGATTTTTTTGTTCGTTATACCGAGGTTTTGGAAGAAATTACTTATACCGAGGGCAATTTGTATGGGGGTGTAAATTTCCAGAGGGCTCATTCTTAATAGTGGGGTTTCCCTTATAGCCAGTCCATTACCGTATAGCGGGGTCCGACTGTAGTTGTACTGTAGTTATCCCTTGGTCTACTGAGAGCTCGCAAAATCTCTCCCATGCATTACATGTAGGGTCTCTGTTTTAGCCTATTGTAACTAGCGATCTATGTGGCTTCGAACTGAGCCTCTTTATGGGGGTGGCAACCATATCAAGCTGACCACTCACAACGGCATATTCTTGCCATGACTGAGCCTCCCGTGTTGTGAAGTATTGAGTACCGGAAGAACTTGAACAATTGGACAGTGAGCTATGTCGTTGGACTTTCCTCTCTCAGCAAGGTCGAGAATTTTTTTCTTCTTTTTTTCCTGTCCGGAGTGGGGAACGGGGCTGTGTTTTTGCTGTATCATTTGCCCCCTTTCTGGGGAAGGGAATTCTGGACTGCATAGCACACGGTCCAATTATTCAAGTTCTTACGGTATACATGCTTTTGATATCACTCGAATGCCAAGAGACTAGCTGTAATGCTAATGCATGAGAGAGATTTTTTCTAGGTTTCAGTAGACCAGGGATAGTATTAATTTAAATCTAGTAGAGGTTGTGGGGCCATCAAGGTGTTGTGCTGCACCGTGCTAGATTTAATATCCAACACGAGCCTTCACTCGGCTGGATGCTTGGAGAATCGGGCGATAACCAAGAGAGCAATTGTTTGGGGTTCCTTTCAAGCAGTGATAGGAAAAATTTGAAACCTTCCCTATTAAAAAAATTGAGTTCTACACATCTTGTGATGCGGAACATGATTCTAACAGGGGAGGGAAGCTGAAGCTGTGATATGTAGAGTGCACAAATGAGGTTCTTATGAGGTGTTTATCTAGATTAGGACTACGATCGGAAGCCTTGTTCATATCGCACCAGTAATTCATGCAGAAATATTGTCTAACATTTGGGGGGGGGATAATAATAAATGAAATACAGAAGCTATGTCTCATAAGAGCTCAATTGCTACCCAGATGGTACTTAAGGCAGGGACAAATCCATGAAAAGGGTTAATTCAATATATTTATTTTATCCTAGTTAAAACTATCCGGGGTAGTGATTGGCAACAAGCTCGATAACCAAATATTCGAGCCTAGCTAGTTGGCACCTTAGAAAATCAAAATTTGCCAATTAAGATTCTTAAAGCGTTCACAGAATTTCCCCTCTTTTAACTTCCACACTCCTACACGTGCAGGCTGCCTATAAACTTTATTCCTGCCCCTCCCAAATACTGTTTAGCTAGGAAAATCTGTTGAATTACTCCGTTCACGGACTAACCCTGGTACACAAGTATTTCTCTTAGATTAAAGTTTGTTCTCATCTCATTTCGGTTGGTGTCGTGCGTGATATAGAATACACTATAGACATCGTCGTTGCTATCATTAGTAAATTATACTGGGCAAGTAATATTATTTGATAAAAAATATTTTTTATTAGGGGATCTCAGAGGTAGCTAGTGGCACATTGTAAATTCGACGCGTTCTGGAAAATTTGCCTGCGGGGTGATGTAACAATACATTGATCTGTTGCATTACCCCACTACCCCGCTTTTTTGAATCAAAAGTATTGTGATAGTGGCACTCTCGGAGAAGGCTGCTCGTCAATCCAACTTCCGCCCCACCATATACCGACAGGGGAAGCCATTTCCTTCTTGTTTCGTACTCCCAATATTGAAGCGTCTCTAAAAAAGACTGCCATTGGATACCGCCAGAATTTGGCCCTTTTCCTTACTCGCAAACGCATGACGTTTGTGAACACAACTGCTATTGCACACGGGCAAAAAATCGGCCGGAGCCTCACGATTTTGGCGTATGCAATAGCAGTCGTGTTCGCAAACGTCATGCGTTTGCGAGTAGATTTGGGCGCTATGCAATAGCAGTCTTTTTTAAAAACGCTTCGACATTGCCAGTACTGGAGCACCCCCTGCCCGGGAAAGGAGGTACAGCAGCTGTACACATCTATGGTTGGCCAACACAGGTGACAAAGCCCGAGTGGTGAGTAAAAGTGGGTAATGATGGATGAAAACACCTGCGTGATCGCTAGCCCATGTTGGGGGTTCTGCGGGGTCTTGAATACTCACCAATCTGGGGTCGGTGAAATGGGCGAGTTTTCAATCGCTGGCAAACGAAGAGCCCTGCGCATGTATTTCTAGATGTGCTACCAACAAGTACTCTAGTTGGTTGATGCGCTTCGTGCCGTTGGCTGCGCATGTTTCTACCACCAAGCTTTCTCTCGCTGCGCAGGAATGGGCGAGCCTGTGTAGGCTTGGTTCAATCAATCGCGGATGGGCACCGGAGGAGGGGTTAGGAGGGAATCGGAGGGGAAGAAGCTATATAGTTTCTAAGATGACCGCTATTTTCGTATTTTAAGAATACCCTAAGTCTACGCCGGGAGTTGCTTTCCTACCCTCTCATACATCCTCTCTGTCTAATAGTTCAGACCCGTCTCCTCCACTTCCTCCCATAATATCCCTTGCAAGCCGGACCACGAAATGTCAGACTCACCTCGAAAAACTAGGAGCCAGATAGGGATGCACGAGGCTGGCAGTGCGGAGGGTCAGCAGAAGGCCGGCTCGGAAGACCAGAAGAATTCTGACACAGGCGTCTCCGGGAAGGGGGGAGATGCGAACAATCAAAAGCAAGCAGTAAAACGGGCGCCAACACAGCCGGGGGACAAACCACCTCCTACCCGCGAAATGATTAGTCAAGGGCTCAGGGAATTGGTGACGGAGCACCGAAAGGGCTTGCAAAATATGTATGGCGCGGTAGAAACGGAGTTGGATGAGAAATTGAAGACTCAAATCGACAGGGGAGTAGTGATGGCAGGAAAGTTGGTTGATATGGGATGCGGTCCTGAGGTCGCGAAAGATTTAACTGCTCTGACGCTTTACGATCTGGCCATCTTAATCGGTATGTTCTGGGGTTAGTGTGCGTTGGGGCTTGTTTTGCTTATGACTGGGTGGATGGATAGATGACTCCGATTCCATGATTAGCGAGGATGGTGGCGAGAGGAAGGATACCCTGATTCAGTTTGTCGACCACGTCACGGAAATCTATACCTTGGCAAATGAATCCGGCGTCTCTGCTATGCGCTTTATGAACCGTGGGGGAGGCAAAAAGAATTGGAAGGACAAGTCGCAAGACTATCTTGATAACCACACTTATGGCGGCGTCACGCGGATAGGAACAGAGCTTAAGAAGAAGATTCTAGATAAATTTGCGATCGGAAAACCCAATCAGAGCAAGCCCTTGCTGGTGCTAATTGTCACAGATGGCGCAGTATGCCTTTCTCCTAATATTTATAAAGCTATATAATAACTATTAAGGAATAGGTTGAGGGCGAGAAAAAAGGTCATCTGAAAAACGTTATTTGGGACTGTGTGAACGAGCGCCAACGAGCTGGCAAAGGGTTCGAAGGTTAGTCTGTCGTGGGTTTTGATGATTACCTTTATTTCAATACTCACAAGGTGCCCACAGCTGTAACATTCCAATTCTCACGCATTGGAAGCGATCCTGGCGCACTTCAGCTATTGATAGACCTAGACAACGATTCAGATCTCGGAGATTTCATCGACGTGTTGCCAGTCGAATTCAATCTCAGCCTGGACTCGGATGAGGATGACAAGTGGTGGGTGGTATGTCATAATCTGCCCCCTTAAGCGCATTGATTTAAAGCGGGGGTCCACTAACCCCTAACTTCGTATCGGCTTTTGAAAAAATAGCTACCAAAGATCTTGCTCGGGGCGATCCTACCTAAGGTAATTCCTCCTTACTTCAACTCGCTAACTCGACAGTTCGCTAACAACGGACAACAGTGGGACAAACAAGATTACTATGATTATGACAAGGAAGAGGACCAACGCCCTAAAGGGCAGGCGAATCCTAGGAAGAACGATTCTGGAAGCGACTGGGATGACTGAGTGTGGCTTGAGCTTGGTATGGGGGTTCCCGGCACCGCACTTTGAGGGGATGTTTTTGAGATTTAAATTAAGTGGGCGTCTTCTTGTTTGGCCATAGCCTTTAGTTTCTGCGGGATTTTTTCTTTCGTTGTGTTTATAGGGTCCGATGTGGGGAATTCCGAGGGGATCCTAATTTGCTCATTTGCGTAGGCCTAGGGGCATAGTCTGGAAAGGCGATGGAAAACTTGGTTTTTTGAATCTGAAGTACGGAAGCTTAGTTTCTGTTTCGAGTGAGGAGGTTACCGCCAGCTGCCGCCTTGCCTCAAAATCTTTGGGCTCAGATAGCAATTTACAGTAACACTCTTGAACGGCAGAGCTGATAAACCCTTTCACAGAATATCACTCGGTGCACTTCTGCAACTTGATGTTGAAAACATACTTCTGGCACTACTGTGGTGTCACTTACACTATTGGTTTTTTTCTCCTTGCATCAAACCTTATCATATATCTACACCTCCGACACTATTGAAGATACCTCCTTGCATTTCCTTCATTCTTCTTTTCTTGTTATTGTTATTGTTCGCTCGACCTATTTGTCTCGCTCCCAAATGGTAGATAGTCAGGGCCATTCGCCCTTCTCTTTGAGATAGTTAGTGTGCTCAGTTTTCCCTCAAGCAATCAATTACATCTTCGTTATCTCGTACTATCATTCCATTCAATATTTCCACAACACTTCATGCGCCAGGGCTCTCCATAGAAGACTCAGAATAGTAGTCCACCTGGGGCTGGTGGATTGTGTTTCATAAGGGGAAGTTAGAGGACCGTAAGCCCAGGTGTTGGACACGGCGCCACCGAACGACGCTGCCTGAGGATGAGTTGTGTAGGTACTGCGTGGTACTTACTGTTGGACACGGATCCTTTTCAGCAGCTCACCACATACTTTCCCATTCCCCGGAGACAAGGAGCGCAACCAGTATCATCTGTTACACACAATTACCTGAAGGCTGTTTCACTACTGTTAGCTTCGTACCTACCAACTCCCATATCGGCACTGCATATCTAATGCGACAGCATCAAACACTGACTCATCTACAATAAAACACGAACACTCATGATAGCCGAAAACCAACCTCACCTTCGACCAGATATTCAACCCTCGGCATTCGGCTTAACTACATCCCCCGCCATCCCGCTTTCGCCTCGGAAATGACCCGGAGGAGAAAAAGGAAAGATGTTAGAGTAGATGAATCTGATGAAAGATTTAGCATGCGTAGGAAGCATGCCAAAGAGGAGGGTTTTGTCTCGAGAAAGATATAAGGCATCCTACTTTTCCTTTTGTTCATTTGTTATCTGTTTATTGCATGTTCATTCTCGTTTCACTCTGTTGCCAGTTCTTTCTGTGTCAGTCACCCATTATCACATTTTCTGCCCTCACCGTTACCTTCTGTTCTCCGGTATCTTTTTACCATTACGCTTGTTTCCAATAAAAGCTTACTACCGTCCGGCGATTGTGGGAAGGAACCGCTGGGCGTGCCCCCCTGTTGTTGAAGACCTACCGTAAAAACTGGAATAATCGAGTCGTGTGCTGTGTAGTCAGAGTTCCCCCCTCTGGTAAGGTCTTTTTATTATATTTTTTTGTCTCTCAGAGGGGCTGAGCCGCTCTCCTTTTGCTGTGTTTTTGGCCTCTTTTCTAAAGTAGGGAATTCTCAACGACATAGCACACGACTCGATTATTCCAGTTTTTACTGTACCCCAGCCTACTCGTAGCTAGGGTGCATATGAATTGTAGGCAACCAAGAGTTGTGTTTTCCCTCGAGGATTCATTCGCCGGGGTCATCACCGAAGCAGTGTGCTGCGATGCTCTACTTCTAGCAAAAGTCTTGGTTTTCCAATCAACTGTAGTGCCTCTTCACATCATCATAAAGTCTGACAATAGTGGTGGCCCTAAGAGGGGGAGGGGGATTGACCTCCATATTCAGATCTCAACCCTATTGATGGTTGGGTACACCTCAAGAAGCTTTACCATGAACATTATACTCACTTGGCTGAAGACACTAGATCAGCAGACAAGGTCACTAATTGAGCAGGCCCTTATTCATTGTTGGGAGTTGGTACTAGATTATTTATTTGAAAGGTTAGTTGAGGGTATTCCTAGGAGGATTCAGGCACTGGCAGTCATCAAGGCAAAAGGGTGGCATACTAAAATATTAAATCGATATCTTGTATTTAATCCTCTTATCCTATCTATTCTACAAAAAATTCTGTAGCTCCATGTACATCTGATATTGCATGGGGAATTGATGTTGAAAAGTGGTGAGCGGGCGTGCCCGTTGTCGAGCACGGCAACGATCACTTTTGTCAACGAGTTGTACCGGTATGATACTGTACCACAAGCGAGGTTTTATTATTGGTCATGATATTCACACCACACCCTAATAGTTTCACGCACATTGTTTATATTACTTGGCTGCCCTTAGCCCCTGTGGAACATACAAAACTTAAGAGCTGTACAGTACGGGACCTCTGTATACTCAAACTAATCGAAATTACAAAAACCCTAAGCCTCACCTTTACCCTTCTTCTACTTCCTTTTGTTGCTATCATACCGTAAAAATCCTTTAAATCCACCATCGGGGATCGGGCCTAAAGCCTTCGCAATCCAAAACAAAACACTCTGAGAAGGAATAGTGTTATCCAGACAGAGTATAGCATGGAGAGGGTGCGCTTTCTGGATCTAATTAACAGGTATTCGTTATTTCGCTAACTACCTAGTTAAGCCTATTGTGGTTTAGATAGTAATTTCTGTTTGAGATCTCCGATAGTGGACTTAAAGGATTTTTACGGTACCCCCACTCCACCTTCATCCCCGTCGCTCCTATCTCCTCCGGCCACTCTCCCGCCTTCCTCAACTCCTCATCCCAAGCGGCCTGCATGTAAACACCCTTTCCCAAACTTCCCACCTTCCCCATCCACCCCAAACTCCCAATCCCCATACCCCCTCAGCCCCACCTCCACCTCTCCTTTCGGCTTGGAAGGTCCCGGAGTACGAAAATTTCACCCATGGCACTTGTGTCAGTAGATAGTACCAGTAGTGCTCAAATGGGTGCGACATTTCCTGCTTCTCATGTGGTAGGCACAGATCTGGGGGGAGGGGGACTGATAAGACCGCCCGGAGACATCCGGGAGGTTCCACAAATACCCCGCTTTTCTTCAGCTGAGTAGGCTTACCTCTGGAATGTAATGCCGTAGGGTTGTGCAAGCCTAGGTGGGTAGTCGCTCCCTCACCTGTACTCATAGTTTGAATAAAGATATTGAATCTTCAGCCCCCAGGATTTCGAGCGGTCGACTAACTCCATCCTCCATTATCTACAATATCCTAACTTGCGAAACAGTGAAAATGTCGCAATCTTTCCATCACAATAGCAACTCTTTTAACACGAACTACACTTTTAACGCCCCGAATAACTTTATTGTTGCTGATGACCGATCCAATATCCTTGCCTGGCTATCCCCACTAGATCCCAGGTCACGACATCAAGATATCCAGGATCGTCGGGTCGCAAGTATAGGGGAATGGTTGTTACAAACTGAGGAATTTAGAAGCTGGCACACCGGTAGCAATTGTCTCGAGGTCCCAGTCTTATTTTGTTATGGAGATCCGGGGGTCGGCAAGACTTATATTAGGTAACAAGGACGAACCTCATGGAATAGAGAAGAAGGGCGGGCGCTGACAAGTCGTGATGTTAGCTCATTGGTGATAGATAGCTTGTGTGATCAGGCTGGACAAAATGTCGCCATTGCGTGCCTCTACCTTGACTTCGCCGCTCAACAAGCACAGTCATCAACGAGTATGCTGTGCTCCCTGCTCAAACAGCTTGTGGCACGGCCGGGGGATGTGCCGAGGGAGATCGTGCAAGCCTATGAGGGGCAGAAGGATTTCATTGGTGGACGGAGACTACGAGATACCGATGTTGTGAAGATGCTGCAGACTGCCTCTTCCAAAAAAAATCGCACGTTCATATGTATCGACGCTTTAGACGAGTGTGTGCCAGAGCAGAGAGCCAAGCTTCTCAATTCGCTAAATGAAATTCTCCAAAATTCTCCAGGCACTAGAATGTTCGTGACTGGAAGGCCGCAAATTCGGCCTGAGATCGGAAGGCGTCTTTCCGGAAGAGTGGCGAGCCTACCCATAAGGACTAAGAGAGATGATATTATCAGATATCTTCACAGCAAGCTGGAACAGGACGCAACCGATGCAATGAACGATAGTCTGAAGGCAGAGATCCTGAGGAAAATTCCTCAAGACGTTTCCGAAATGTATGTACCATAGGAACAACAACACCAAAGAAGGCTAGCTCGATCATCCACTGACAGATACATATCTAGATTCTTGCTAGTCTCGCTAAATATCGATGCCGTCCTGCAGGAAACTACAATCCATCGCAGGCGACAAAAGCTCAGCGCAATGACCGACGGCTTAGGGTTGGGGGATGCTTATGGCACAACGCTGGGTAGGATAAAGGGACAAGGGGGGGAGAAAGCTAGGCTCGGCATGGCCGCTTTGATGTGGATATCTCACGCGGAGCGGGCCCTGAAGGCCGATGAACTCTGCCACGCCCTAGCAGTCGAAATCGGGTCGCCGAACCTCGATATCGACAATGTTCCCTCAATAAGTACATTATTGACCTGCTGTCAAGGACTCGTTGTGGTGGAAAAGGGAGCTTCCACTGTCCGCTTAATCCACTTTACATTTCAAGAATACCTCAAGGCTTATCCCGCCCTTTTCGGCACAGCTCACTCGACAATGGCAGAAACTTGCTTAAGTTATCTGAATTCCCCCCAGGTCAAGGCCTTTTCGACCGGTCTCTCGCCTGATCTCCAAGGCACACCATTCCTCGAATATTCTTCTCTATATTGGGGAGTGCACGCAAAAAAGGATCTTTCGGATTGTGCGAAGCAGCTTGCGCTGAAGCTGTTTGACAACTACGATTGCCATATATCCACTAGAATCCTCTTGGGAGCACAGGAGATGTTCTGGGATGCTATAGATTTCGATGGACCTTCCCTGTTCAGTGGCCTACATTGTGCATCTTTCTTCGGGATTGTTGAGATTGTAGCTGATTTGGTAGAGATGGAAGGTTGTGATATCAACCAAATGGACTTTACGGGTAATACACCACTCAATTGGGCTGCTTTGAATGGGCACGAGGGAGTAGTGGAAACACTGCTCGGACGGGGTGACCTCGGCCCCGACAGACCAGACAGTTCTGGTCGAATACCGCTCCATCATGCTGCTGGGAGAGGGTATGAGGGAGTGGTGAAAATACTGCTTGAACGGGGCGGCGTCAACCCAGAGATTCCAGATGAGAACGGCCGAACACTACTCGGGTGTGCTGCTTCGGCCGGCCGCGAGGGAGTAGTGAAAATGCTAATTGAGCGAGACGACGTCAACCCCAACAGACCTGATAACGACGGCCAAACACCACTCTGGTGGGCTGCTTGCAATGGGCACGAGGGAGTGGTGAAAATACTACTCGGGCGAGAGGAGATTAACCCCAAAAAACCAGATCACCGCGGCCAAACACCGCTCTTCATTGCTGCTCGCTATGGACACGAGGGGGTTGTGAAAATACTACTCAGACGAGACGATGTCAGCCCCGATGAACCAGATAACCACGGCCAAACACCACTCTGGTGGGCTGCTTCGAATGGGCGCGAGGAGGTGTTGAAAGTACTACTGGGACGAGAAGACGTCAACCCCGACAAACCGGATAACAGCTGTCGAACACCACTCTGGGGTGCTGCCGAGTGTGGGGAAGAGGGGGTGGTGAAGGTGCTGCTTGGACGGGACGACGTCAACCCCGAAAAACCAGATAACAACGGCCGAACACCACTTTTCATTGCTGCTGTTAATGGACACGAGGGAGTGGTGGATATACTACTCGGACTAGACGGTATCAACCCCGACAAACCAGATAACAACGGCCAGACTCCGCTTTGGTGGGCTGCCAAGAATAAGCGCGAGGGAGTGGTGAAAATACTGCTAGGGCGAGGCGATGTCAACCTCGACAAACTCGATAATGGTGGTCGAACTCCACTCTTCATTGCTGCTTGCCTTGGGCACGAAAGAATAGTGAACATGCTACTCGGACAAGGCGCCAACCCCGATACACGAAATATCAACGGCCGAACCCCACTCTATCTTGCTGCTTGGAATGGGAAAGAGGGGGTGGTAGAAATTCTACTCAGGCGAGACGACGTTAACCCCAACAACTTAGATAAGGATGGCAAAACCCCACTCGATCGGGCTACTGAGAGAGGGCGCCGGGGAGTGATAACCCTACTCCAGCCTCCAGAATCTGCCACCCCCAGCCTGCTATAAGGGTGAGGAGCCATCGCCCCCTCACAATTTCCAATGTGGATAACCTGCGTGCCATCCCCCCTTGGGCCGCGACAGTTCCACAGCACACCCATCACCGCCGTTTCCTCCCCTTCTCGCTCCTGTCTAACTTCCTCCCAGTGTTCAAGCCCCCACCTTGCGCTAGTTCCCGGTTCCTCCTTCCTTCTGGAATATGCCTACGACTGAGCCTCATTTTAAATATTTCTCACTCGGTAAAGGGAAATACCCGTCCAAACCTCTACGAAGATTTTCCTACGTAGCCGAGTCAGGATTTATCGGTTTCTGTTTATACTATAGTCTAGAGTCTGGCGTTGGTGGGGGTATTTCTACTGTATTGAGATAAGCCAGTATGGTCAGAGAATCTCATCATATTCACTCTGTCTCGTTCCTCGCTTTCTCGTTATATGCCCTCTTTGCACATAGATATTATTATTTTTAGTTCCCCCACGGTCCCCGTTTTCCCCTTCCCCCCCTATCTCAGTTTTAGACGTGGGGGCTATTTAGATATAGATAGAGAAAAGGGTATAAAGCTCAAGTATTGCTAATTGCTCGTGAAAAGCGATGGAACGCTAGATGTTAACGAAGGTATTAGTGCAGTGATTTGTTCCCACCAAGGGCACAATCTGACGAAGATAGTACTCATAACATCCTGTAACCCAGGCTTCCAACAGAATCCGGAAGACCACCGACACTTTGCATCCTTCTCGATCCTGGAAAAGCCAATGCGCTGTAGATTCTGTTGCTGGTGCCCGGATTTATAGGTATGATGGTTGCAGTTAGCATGAGGGAGGGTTTGAGGGGGTAGTTTTTAGACATGGATCGACGGCGACAATTAAACGAAACAGCGACTGGAAAACGGAACGACAAGATTTCTCACGCGAAAAATGATCGCATACTCAGGAGCCGGGAATTAAATAGCTTAGTGATAAGGTCAGGGAGGGACTACCCATCTAGGTTTGCACAACTATAACATGTATCCATGTTCTAGTAGCGTGATAGTACTGTTAGAATTGATGGATTTCCTTTGTTGGTTTTTGTTTTAGTTTGATTTGATTTCGGCTCCAGAATTGCTTAGGATCTGGGGGCATTACGGGTAGCATTGGATAAACTGGCAAGAACTAGCCGGAGTTACGGTAGTATGTTCAAATAAGACTTTTATCCTAGTTTTGCTTTTGTCTCGCGATCGCAACAAGGCACCACTTTCTAACTCTTTATAGCCAGGGCTAAGCCCTTCAGAGCTCTTATTTTGACACAATCGTAAATTTCACCTTGGTCGCTTCTTATTTCGACGTAAAAGTGTAGGCCCGTTCTTGCCGGTTTATGCGGTACTTGAGTACAACCATATGGTTGGAAGCCCGAGTGGTGAGTAAAGGTGGGTAATGATGGATGAAAACACCTGCGTGATCGCTAGCCCCCATGTTGGAGGTTCTGCGGGGTCTTGAATACTCACCAATCTGGCGAGTTTTCAATCGCTGGCAAACGAAGAGCCCTGCGCATGTACCGGTAGATGTGCCACCGATGAGTGACTTACCGTACTCTAGTTGGTTGATGAGCCTTGTGCCGTGGGCTGCGCATGTTTCTACCACAGAGCTTCCTCTCGCTACGGACAGATAGACGAGCCCGTGCAGGCTCTGGTTCAATCGGTCGCGGATGGGCACGGGGGGGGGGTTAGGAGAGAATGGGAGGGAAGAAGCTAGTCGCGGGAAAATGTGGAGTTCACACTACTCATTCGGCAGCCAAACTTTGCATTCTAAGAGAGAATGAGTGCATCCATACCTATGAAACTTATTACAATACATGTTTACATACTCTCCGGAGCGGTTAACTCTCGTCTTCCCCATCATCGAAGAAAGGTATTTTGTCGCTGAGGAGCAATGGGTTGGGAGAGCGGGGGTGTTACTATTTCGTTGGGTGCCAAGCCATCAGCGAGAACTCCCACTTTTTATTTTCCCAGGACTGGAGCTATGGTTTCTAAGATGACCGCTATTTTTGCATCTTAAAAAATGCCCTAGTAACCCACGCCGGAAGTTGCTTTCCTATCCTCTCATACATCCTCTCTGTCTAATAATCCAGAACCATCTCCTTCCACCTCCTCCCACAATATTTCTTGCAAGCCAGACTGCGAAATGTCAAACTCGGCAGCACAACCAACAGACAAAACAGTTCCTAGCCGCGAAATGATTAGTAATGGGCTCGAGGAATTGGTGATGGAGCACCGAAAGGGCTTGCAAAATATGTATGGCACAACAGAAACGGAACTGGATGAAGACTTGAAGGCGCAAATCGACAGGGGAGTAGTGATGGCAGGAAAGTTGGTTGATATGGGATGCGGTCCTGAGGTTGCGAAAGATTTGACTGCTCTGACGCTCTACGATGTGGCCATCTTAATCGGTATGTTCTGGGGTTAGTGTGCACTGGTTGGGGCTTGTTTTGTTTATTCCTGGCTGGATGGATAGATGACTCCGATTCCATGATTAGCGAGGAGAATGGCGAGAGGAAGGCAGCCCTGATTCAGTTTGTCGACCACGTCACGGAAATTTGTACCTTGGCAAATGAATCTGGCGTCTTTGCTATGCGCTTTATGAACCGCGGAGGAGGCAAAAAGAATTGGAAAGGGAAATCGCAAGACTATCTTGATCACCACAGCTATGGCGGCCTGACGAGGATAGGAACAGAACTTAAGAAGAAGATTCTAGACAAATTTGCTTTCGGAAATCCTAATCAGCGCAAACCCTTGCTAGTGCTAATCGTCACTGATGGCGCAGTATGCCTTTCTCCTAATATTTATAAAGCTATATAATAACTATTAGACAATAGGTTGAGGGCGAGAAAAGGGGCCTTCTGAAAAACGTCATTCGGGACTGCGTGAACGAGCGCAAACGAGCCGGCAAAGGGTTCGAAGGTTAGTCTGTCGTGGGTTTTGATGATTACCTTTATTTCAACACTCACAAGGTGTCCACAGCCGTAGCATTCCAATTCTCACGCATTGGGGACGATCCTGGTGCAGCTCAGCTATTGATAGACCTAGACAACGATTCAGATCTCGAAGATTTCATCGACGTGTTGCCAGTCGAATTCAATCCCCGGCTGGACTGGGATGAGGATGACAAGTGGTGGGTGGTATGTCATAATCTGCTCCCTCAAGCGCATTGATTTAAAACGGGGGTCCGCTAACCACTGACTTCGTATTGGTTTTTCGAAAAATAGCTACCAAAGATCTTGCTCGGCGCGATCCTACCCAAGGTAACTCCTGCTTACTTCAACTTGCTAACTCGACAGTTCGCTAACAACGGAAAACAGTGGGACCAACAAGATTACTATGATTATGCCAAAGAAGGAGACCAACTCAGTAAAAATGAGGTGGTGAGTGAAGAAGAAGACTGGGAAGACTGAGTATAACTTGAGCTTGGTATGGAGGTTTCTGGCACTGCGCTTTAAGGGCGTGTTTTTGAAATATAAATTAAGTGGGCGTCTTCTTGTTTGGCCATAGCCTTTGGTTTCTGCGGGATTTTTTCTTTCGTTCCATTTATGGGCTGCGGCTCCGGGGGTGTGAGGAGTTCCGAGGGGATCCTCATTTGCTCTTTTGTGTAGGCCTAGGGGCACAGGTTGGAAAGGCGATGGAAAACTTGGTTTTTTGAATCTGAAGTGTGGGTTTTCTGGTAGGCTCTGCCTGTGATTTCGTGCTGTGATTCTAAAAAATAGGCTATGTTAGTATCATAGTGAGTGACTTGGGGTCCTTATTCTTTCTATGCCCCCGGAGGTGCCCTATATATACACAAACTTAACTTTATAGAAAAACTCTTCATCCTCAATATCGCCCATGTCTCAACCTTTCACCCCTCCCACACAACTCCCTCAAACTTTCCCCGAAACCTTGTACCCTTATTGACCTTTTTCCGGTTTCGTCCTCTCACACTATTTCTATCATCTTCCGCAATCCTTAGAAGTCTTGGCACCGTCTTTAGGTTCCCGGTCATCACAGTGCGACGCTGATCTGTCCCGACACCTAGCAAACCTCAATCCCTGACCTCCGGCATTCCATGAGCCAATTCCTAAAACATCCCGAACATTCCTGCTTTGTCTAACCCCTGGATCTTTAGCCTCAGATAGTAATTTATAGTAACACTCCCGAAAAACATAGAGCTAATAAACACCTTCATGTAATATCACTCGGTGTCCGGTTCTACAACTTCATGCACCAGTGCTCTCAGAATAGTAATCCACCTGGGGCTGGTAAATTATGTTTGATCAGGGGAAGTTAGACCGTAAGACCCGGTGGTCGACACTGCTCCGCTAAACGACCTGGCTCGAGGGTGAGAGGTGTGGGTACCGTACCCACCCCAGCCCACTCGTAACAAAAAAAAAAAGGTGCACATGAATTGGAGGCAAACAAGCGCTGTGTTTCCCTCTGAAGATTCATTCACTGAGGTTATTACTCGGGCAGTGCGCTGTGGAATTCCACTTCCTGCAAAGGTCTTGGTTTTCCAACCAACTACCGCCCCTCTTCCCGTCATCATAAAGTCTGGCCATAATGGTAGTCTCGAAGGAGGGGGGGGGGGGGGCGCCTATAGATCTGACTCACATCCCGACTACCAATGAGGGTCGTAGGGAAGTAGACAATAGATTAAGAGAATTCACGTGGATCTTAGGCACCTTAGAGGAAGGATATGGAATGTAAGTTTCACCGCTCGTAGTTCGTTGATTCGCTCGTTTCAACCTCGCTCTCAACTAAAAGCTAAACTAATGGTAGAGGCAGGTGTATGAATAAAGCGCAAATGCCACATCCTGATCCTTCCATCGACAACAATACTTATCTCTGTATTTCCCACATGCCCTTGTTCCTCCGTACACTCCCGTGATAACAAAGGAAAGACATATCAGTAAAATCTATTGTTGAAACATCCCCCGTATCCATACCACGCGCATTTCTCCGAAGCGATCCTTCACACTCCGGCAACAAAACCATGCACATCCGTCCAATACCGACAATGAGAAAACATCTTTCTTCTTCGCTATCCCCCTTGTCTAGACAAGGAGGGAGTGCTCGCGTATCTTACGATACTCGAGCATGCGGCTCTAGCGGTCTAACTACCTGCGCTAGACCCTGAGTGGTGAGTAAAAGTGAGCAACATCAGTGTGACACAGCTGAACGTGACGGTAGCCTCCGTAAATGGGTTTATCAAGGTAGTCCCTTCTCCCTTTGCCTTCGTCTCCATGGGCAGAGAATGCCATTCATGACGTTATAATAAATGAAAGAATCTGGGTAATATTTTAAAGTAAAACAAAAGATTATCTGCGTGGAAGGGGGGATAGATAAGAGAGGAGAAAAACTTAGTCTTGATTCTTTCGTCGCACTCGGGAGGAAAACTAACGTCCTCAAATACATCACTCAGAAAACTTTTACATTCTAACTTCTTCCTTTCCTAGACTCTCTTTTCCCACGATAACATTCGCTGCATCTCTTCTCTCTCTGTCCAACCTCCCTGACCTCATCACGTCCGTTCTTTCCATTTCCTCCACTTCACCTCTCTTCCATTCCTAGTGCTTCTTCTTTCACTTCTCCAATGCGCGCCCAGCTCCTACTTCGTTCTCCGGTTTCCAGACCATTCGTGTTTGTCCTTTATGCAAGAAGTGATGAATTCCAGAGATGTAGTTGTTGTTCTTGAGATGTCCAGATTCTGCTATCAATCAAAGCGCCGGTGATTCGCAATGTATTTGTTGAAAATTCACGAAGGTTCCATACCTGGGGGCCAGTCGGAACACTGATGGGACATAGCTGAGCGGAATTCGGTGTGAAGAAGATTGCACGATTGAGTAGCATGGTATCAGAGGGGCGATGGTATGTTTGGTTGAGGAGTTAGATGAAGCAGGAATGTTTGGGATGTTGTAGGAATTGACACGAAGGACGATCTGAGGTTAGAGGTTAAGGTTTGCTAGGAGTTGGAACACAATGGTGTGGTGGTTAGGAAACAGAAGGCAGTCTCAGGACTGTAACGGATCATGGAAGATGGTGGAAACAGCGTAGGAGGACGAAACCGGAAAAAGGGAATCAGGAAATATGAGTTTCAGGGAATCCCGAAGAAATAGTCTGGAAGGGGTGGTAGAACAAACATAGGAGAGACTGTGGGTAATGTTCTGGATGAAGAGTTTTTTCTGTAAAGTCGAGTTTGTGTATATATATGACACCTCCGGCGAGATAGAAACAACAGGGATCCCAATAGACTCTCTACCCAACATAGCCTAATTTCATGAATATATAGCCCGTATATTGGAGATTCCGCGATGAATCGAGGGCTCACTAATCTGGGTTGAAGGAATGGGCGGATTTTTAATGGTTCACAAACCAAGAGCCTTGCACATATAGGTTGAGTGGCAATCATATGTTTCTACTGTAGGCCTTCCTCATTCTGCACACAGATGGGTGAGCCCATATAAGTTCTGGCTTAGCCAATCATACATTAGCACGGGAGACATGGAGGGGGAGAGAGCTAGGGGGGAATCTGAGGGTAGAGGATGTATAGTTTCCAAGGCGACCACTATTTTTGGATCTTAATAAGTCCTTTAGTGATCCACAGTTGGGGTGGATTTCTTACTTTCTCACATCTGATCTCTGTCTAATCGTTCGGGCTCATCTGCACCAGCCTCCTCCCACAATTCCTCTCATGAACAAAGCCACAGAGTGTTAAACACGGTCCCCCATCAACTCTGGGCCAGGTCGGGGGGCCTTGGGGGTTGGTGGTGCGGAGTCGGTCCGGGGGTGCTGGGGAGTATCAACTCAGACTGCCGGGGTGCTGGGGATAGGAAGCACACGGGCGGTCAAAGACTGGCTGTGGAGAAGCAGGCAGCAGTAGGGCTCGCGGCGGGGGTTCCGGAGGGGGGGGTTATCACCTACGGAGAAGAGGTTGGTACTGTTAGGGCTTAAACTTGACTTGCTTAACTTGCTGTTATCTAGCTTATCTGCAATTAACTCATACTAAATAGGTAGTTAGTCACGATCTTGGGGTGGTGGTTGCCTAGGCTTGGCGGTTAGGGCTTCTATGTAAGTTAGGTTTTCTTTTCTCACACTTCCCTTCCTTCTCCCCTCCACAGAGACGACGACAACCGACAACCTTTGTAGCAAGGAAAGCGGCAACGAGGATCGTGTGTTTGGAGGAAGGAAAATTGGACCTGTGCTTAATTAGTAGTCGGACAACCTGCTGGGTTGGGCTTTCTTTGAGTCGGGAATTTTCTGTTTGGTACGGTTTGTGGGGTTGATTTGCGAGATAGCTTAGTGAATTGAGATTGATTGTGACTTGTGTGATTTTCTTTCTACTTGAGTGTTCCTTGAGAGTGACAGTTGTTTTCCTGTTCTTCTCCACTTCGGTCAAGTAGAAACTATTCGGTGGAATTTCTTCTTTTCAGTACGGGGCTCAAGGATGTGATGATGAAGCAACGAAGGGGCTTGCGAAAGGTGTACGGCGAGTGCTCGGTAAAAGGCTGGGGGTGCCAATCAGAAAATAGGTTTCGGGTGTGGGAAAAGGCCACCTAAGGAATGCCATTCTGGGATGTGTGAGCGAGCGTGTAGGGGCTGGCAGAGGGTTTGAGGTTATCCTGCTGCCGGGTTTGATGGTACCGTACACCTTGGCTCTAGTGCTGACTGTTGGTTTATAGCTGTCGTATTATACTTCTCACGCATTGGAAATGATCTTAGGGCAGTTTGACTATTGCCCAAGCTAGACCAAGATCCTGGCATCGGAGAATACATCAGCCTGTTCTTAGTTGTGTGAGATTTTGGGCACCAGATGGTGGATAATTGGTTTGTGGAATGTCATAATTTACGCTTCTCTAGGCTAATTAATTTAAACCGGAAGCCCTATTGACTTTTTATATTTAGGGCATTCTGACGGAGGCTCTCTAGCTTGGTGATTTGCTAAAAATTAAGAACACTAGGATGAATAAGACTACTACGATTGTGTCAAGGTGCCGGACCGCCTCACTAATAAGGAGGATCCCAAGGGTGCTGGCACTGGAGAGGGCCGGAGGGGTCGGCAACAACTTGAGCTTGATATTGAGAATTCCTCACAGCATCTTAGGCAAATAGCTTTTAATTATAAATTAAGTAGGCCACCTTGTAACCTAGATTTTAGTTTTTTGCCAGTTTTTTCTGCTTCTGATAAGCTGTTATAAATCTGAGAGGAGAGGAATTTCAGATGGGATGCCAATTTATCCTTTTGTATAGGAGTAGGGATACAGGCTGGATATAGGATGAAAAACCTGAGTATTCCTAGATCAGAAGTGTGAAATTTCTGGTCGGCTTGTGCCTGTGATTTCATACTGTGGGGTATGGAACTTTGTTTTTATGTTTCGTCAATACCCTTGCTTGTATACTGTGGTGGTAGTTAGTATGATATTTCATAAGGTTGGATTAGGTGGCTGTCGTTGGGCCTATTTGTATGAGAAAGGGCCTACGAAGGTGTGCACTGTACTAGTACAGTCTTGCCTGGAATGTCCTTGTATGTTACACAGCCAGGCAACCCAGCTGCCAGCCCTACCGCCTCTTCAATTCCGTGTTTTCTACTCGATAAATTTGTACAAAATTATATGCCCAGTCTTCTCTGGTTCTACTACTAACTGCGGCCTCCTTTCTTGTCAAAATGGGATGTTTCATATTGTAGTACTTGTGCCTTGTGCACAATAACTGAGGTGTGCTCATATTGAATGATGCCTGTGGTCGAACCCCTATTGCTCAATACTGGGATTTGAGCGAAAAAGCTGAATTTTGGTGGTATGCAATTGTAGCTGTGTTGACAAATACCATGGAATTACGAGTAGGTTGTCCTAACCCAAGTCCACACATTTCTGATTTTTTGTATTTAGTGAGACAAATTCCCCACTCTAAGGTATCTGAATTGATCCTACTGTGATAATTACCTCCTTCTTTTCAGACCTCTTAAACGCATTACTGTCTGTTAACATGATTAGTTAATTCTATAGAGCATGGTAATGCAAGATCCGGTTCTGACTTTCACTGAGGAATTATTGCTTTGAGCTCTGAATACCCTCACTAGTAGCACTGTTGTGTGTACGACTGCTAATGGAACACTAATTTCTTTTGTGAAATTTCAAGCTGTGAGACCTTGCTCTCTCCCGAAGGCGAGGAATGCGCGCTCGTTTAGAGGAGCTGAGTGGTTTCCGCAAATACTCGAGTACCCTCTTAGTAGTTCGTTTGGAGGCGCGATGGTACCTATTGTGGTGTGATCCAAGCGAGCCAGTACTGTGTAACCCATCAGTTGGTGTTCACATTGTCCCGGTGTTAAGTTATTGACACCTAACAATACCTTTCCACAAGTACCACCGATAGATATTAGTCACTTGGAATTTGGGCTTAAAGCAGCTTGACAGTAACATGGATCATAACTGCTGGTAGAATACCATGATGGAGACAGTAGAGTGACAGCGCCCCCTCACATAAATCAAAGTTAGAAGTCAGACGTGCGAAACCTTTTCAGCCATGCCCAAGGCAACGCCAGAGAAAAACAAGGAATACGCAATGACACAAACTTCTTGTTGTTAAGGGGTTTTCTTTCCTCTTAAATATTCCTCGAGAGTTGGGACTTTCACGCCTGCGCGGGGCGCTGTCACTCTAGTATTTCATGAGCAACAAGCTACCACACAACCTGAAGGGGTGAGCCATTGACATACCAACAGTATTGGGAGTTTTTCCTTCCCTTCCTTGCTTTCAGCCTTCCCTCATTGAGCCTTTGTGCCTTGCTCCAATGACCCTATCTCCATATAACCAACCCCGCTATCATTTTGGCCCCTCTGTGGTTGCCACTTGGCACTTCCGTCTACCTTATCACACGTGACTACCGCGAATATCTATCGGCCCCACTTATAATCTTCAAGAACCATCTCCATTCACCCCCTTCCACACTATCCTATGCCAACGAGATTACAAAATGTCGATCACAAACCCATCAACTCGAGACCAGACTGAGCGGGGGCTCGGGCTTAGTGGCACGGCTGGGCGGGCGTTGGGGCATAGTAGTGCGGGGCTTGAGCAGAGTGCTAGCCCGCGGGACCAGGAAAGCAACGACTCGGGCTACCCGGGCGCAGAAGAAATCCTTAACAGTGGAAGGGTTGGCAAAGCGCTCAAGCATCTAATAATAAACCAACGAAAGGGCTTGCAAAAAATGTATGGCGAGACAGAAGCGGAGCTGGATGAAAGTTTGAAGACTCCGGTAAAAAAAGGAGAGGAGATGGCGCGAAAGTTGATTATGGAGATGGGGTGTAGTGACGAGACTGCGATAGATTTAACTGTGCTGACACTTTATGATGTGGCCATCTTAATCAGTATGTCCTAGTGCTAGAGTTTATTCCTTAGGGCTTGTTTCTAATTACAATTGGGTGGATTGATAGATGATTCCGATTCCATGATCTACGAGGAAGGGGGCGCAAGAAAGAGGACTCTGATACAGTTTATCGACCACATCACGGAAACCTATTCGATGGCAAATGAATCCGGTATTCTTGCTATGACCTTCATGAACCGTGGAGGAGGCCAACAAAACTGGACGGGGAAGTCGCAAGAATACCTGGATCAACACATCTATGGCGGTGTAAGAAGGATAGGAACGGCGCTTAAAAGGAGGATTCTGGATAAATTTGCGATCGGAAATCAGAATCAGAGCAAGCCCTTGCTTGTGCTAATTGTTACTGATGGCGCAGTATGCCATCCTCCTAACATTTCTAAGGCTCTATAATAACAGTTAGAAAACAGGTTGAAGGCGAGAGAAAGGATTATCTGAGAAATGTCATTCGGGACTGTGTCAAAGAGCGTGAAGCTGCTGGCAAGGGGCTCAATGGTCAGTCAGCAGTGAGGTTTTGATGATATACTTTTACTCTAATACTTACACCGGATTCACAGCCGTAGCATTCCAATTCTCATGCATCGGAAATGATCCCCGTGCAGCTCAGCTATTGACAGACCTAGACCAAGATCCACATGTTCGAGAATACATCGACGTATTTCTTGTCGGATCCGATCTTGAACGCCAGTTTGCCGATAAGTGGTCCATCGTATGTTACAACCCGCCATTTTCAAAGCTCACCGGTTCCAATTTGGGCCAACTATAGTCCTATTAACTTGATGATAGGCTAGGCGGGTATTGGCGCCCGCCAGTACGGGGCACGAGCAGAGAGACCAGGAAAGGAGCGACCCAGGCCAGCCGGGCGCGAAAAATACGCCCTCCGAAGAAGAGAGGAATACGGATCACCCAAATCCAGCAGCAGAAAATATAGCAGTAGAAGAGCTAGTTGTAGAAGAGCCAAGGGAGAACCCAATCCCTAACCGCGAAGAGATCGGTCAATGGCTCAAGGATTCTATAATAAACCAGCGAAAGGGGTTGCAGAAAATGTATGGGGAAACGGAGTCGGTGCTTGATGAAGCTCTGCAGGCACCAATTGAAAAGGGAGAGGAAATGGCGAGAAAGTTGATCATGGAGATGGGATGTCCTTATGAGGTTGCGAAAGATTTAACCGTACTAACGCTCTATGATGTGGCTATCTTAATCGGTATATTCCGGCTCTGGTATCCATTCCTCGGGGCTTGTTTCGCTTATAGTTGGGTGGATGGATAGATGACTCCGATTCCATGGTGTACAAGGACAATGGCGCGAGGAAGGATACCCTGATCCAGTTTGTCGACCACGTCACGGAAATCTATACCTTGGCAAATGAATCCGGCGTCTCTGCTATGCGCTTTATGAACCGTGGGGGAGGCAAAAAGAATTGGACGGGGAAGTCGCAAGACTATCTTGGTAACCACACTTATGGCGGTATAACAAGGATAGGAGCGGAGCTTAAGAAGAAGATTCTGGATAAATTTGTGACCGGAAATCCCAATCAGAGAAAACCCGTGCTTGTGCTAATTGTCACTGATGGCACAGTATGCCTTTCTCCTAACATTTCTCAGTCTAATAATAACTATTAGAAAACAGGTTGAAGGTGAGAATAAAAGTAAGCTGAAGGATGTTATTCGAGACTGTGTGTACGAGCGTAAGCGAGCAGGCAAAGAGTTCGACGGTTAGTCAGTCATGGGTTTTGGTGATTACCTTTATTTCAATACTTACAAGGTGCCCACAGCCGTAAGATTTCAATTCTCACGCATTGGAAACGATCCCGGCGCAGCCGAGTTATTGGAAGACCTAGGCCAAGACGAAGAGCTCGGAGAATTCATTGACGTGTTTCCAGTCGAATTCGATCGCGAAGGGCTGTTGGAAGACAAGTGGTTTGTCGTATGTTATAATCTGCTCTTCAGGCACATTGATTTAAAACTGAAGACCCACTGACTTCATATTGGCTTTTGAAAAACAGCTACCGAAGATCTTACTTGGTGCAATTTTACCTTCTGTAGGGCCTCTTAGCCTCCACTCTCTAGCTTGCCAATCGGCTAACAATCGGCAACAGTGGCAACAGGAAGATCACCATAATAATACCAAGGAGCAAGACCACCTCGCTCTTTGGGGGGGTTCCGAGGAACAAGACTACCCGGCTAGTAAAGGGGGTCTCGAGGAACAAGACTTGCCCACTGGTTGGGGGCTCTCGAGCAACGAGACTTCCCTGATGATAGGGGGGGGTCTCGAAGAACAAGACTACCCCGACGGTGGCTACCCCGCTGGTGGGGGGGGGTCTCGAAGAATAAGACTACCCCGCTGGTTGGGGGGGTCTCGAGGAACAAAACCACCCCGCTGATGAGGAGGGTCCCAAGGAACATAATTACGGAGACCCCTGGGAGGACTAGGGATAACTTAAGCCTGATATGGAGGCTTCTTGCATTCTATCTTGAGAGCATGCTTTTTGGAATAAATAAGGTACAGTAGGCACATTCTGGTTTGGCCACTAGTCTTGGTTTTTCTTTTTTCCGTGGGCTATGGCTCCAGGGGTGGGAGCAACCCTAAGGGGATTCTTATTTTCTCCCTTATGTATGCCTAGGTAAATAGACGGGAAATATAATGAAAACCCTGAATTTCTTTTGTATCCGGAGTGCTAATTCTTTGTAGGTTTCTGGGTGCTATTTCGTACTGAAAGGAGGATTTCGGTCCCCAGGAAAGATAATTCACAGGCCGAGTTCCCAGCCCAACAAAACGAAACAAACTGGAAGAAATGATCGAATCCGAGGAAAGTAGTTAAAAGAACCGATTCGGGCTACCACCGCTCACACCACAATCGAACCCTTAGAACCTTCGTCGACGACTATCAAAAACAAAAACACGAACTGAAACTGTTTCTTGTAGAACTAAAGAACGGCCGTGGTAGATACAAAAGTCAAGCTCTCCTTTTTTGTTCCCCTGGCCAAGCCCACCTCAAGAACCCACGATCCATGCAAGTGCTTACAAATCATTCTGCTCCCGGAAGTTCCACCTCCTACCTTCCCCGTTAGCTAACTAAGAACCTTCTCGTGCCCATGACTATAAAGAAATGAAATCTCTAACAAAACCCCAATAGAACCATTTGTAACCCCACAGTACTATGATTTGGCATGAATACGTGGAGTGAAACTAGAGGCTTCATTTCTATTTCGGATGGGGAAATTACCACAAACTGCTCTCCTGCCCCTCGGGTTTTTGATCTTAGGTAGTAACTTACGGCAACCCACTCTGTGACAAAACAAATATCGAGTTGAAGGACATGTTCACATAATATCACTCGGTGGCCACTTCTGCTAAATTCATGCCCCTACGATCATCACAGAATATTCAGAATAGCAGTCAACTTAAGATTAGGGGAAGTGAGAGGACTGTAGGGTCAGGTGGTGGACATGGAATCACCCAACGACGCAGCGCAAGGGTCGATGGTGTTGCCACCTGCCTCGGCTGACTCATAGCAACGATGCACATGAATTGCAGGCAAACAAACACTCTATTTCCCCCTCGATAGCCCCTTCTCTTAGGTAATTACTCAAGTATCATAGTCAACTGCCCCACTTCTTTAGACCATCATAAAATCTAGTAATAATGGTACCCCTGAAGAGGAATGCTCCTAGGCCCAGACCCTACCTAGTCATAAACCAGCAGCGGAATGATTTTTCCTCTATTTCCCCCTCTTACCCAGACAAAGAGGGAGTACGGTACCGGAACACGCACCTGTAGCCGGCTAACTCACTTGTGCCTAACCCCGGCAGGTGAGTAAAAACTGAGCAATATCAGTGTAGAAAGAGAACGAACCGGCAGTCTCTGTAAATGACTTTATCCAAACACTCCCCTTCTCCTCTCTTCGCATTCCTGCCCATGCTGAGCAGAGAGATAGTGTGTGTCCGTGGTAATAAATGGAAGAACCTGGGTAATCTCTAGCCCCCATATGAGAGGTTCTACAAGGGCTTGAATGCTCAGTAATCTGGGTTGGGGGGATGGTGGATTCCTACCTATTAGCAAACACAAAGCCTTACGCATGTAGGTAGCTACGATCAGATTTTTCTGCTATAGATCTCTCCTTCTCTGACCACGGATGGGCAAGCCCATTTGAACTGTGGTTTAATCAATCATCCATTAGCACGGGGGAGGAACCTGGGGGGGGGGGGGCAGGAGGGCATTGGAGGGGAAGGAGATATATAGTTTCCCAGATGACCACTACTTCCACACCATGATCTATACCTCCGTAACCTACACTCGAAGATACTTTTCTACTCTATCACATTCTACTCTATCTAACGATTCAGACACATTTACATGTGCCTTCTTCCACAATGCCATTTGCAAAGGAAACTACAAAGTGTCAAACACTGTCCCATTAACACGAGTCCAGGCCAAAGGGGCTTTGGGGGTTGGCGGTGAGGAGCACTAGTGGGCTCAGTACAAGAAGGCTACCAAGGTAGCCGCTCGGACTATCCGGATACCGAAGATAGACTCCTCGGAAATGAGGAAATACCGAGGATCAAAAACAGCGGTGGAAAAACGAGCGGAAAGTAGGACGAACAAGAAGTTATCCGTATTTACTTGATCTCAGCAACCAGAGACAAAAAAACACCCCAACAGAGAATAGTGCTTTCCGGAGGCGGTATAGCTCGGGAGAGCTGAGCTTGGTAGCTATCGTTAACTTGTGCTCGGAATTCGGTTGACCTGCTTTGATAAGCCTATTGTGGCATGGTTTGGTGATTCACCTTGTGTATGACTCCCCTCGCACGCCAGCCAAGTTCCCGATCGATAGTGGTTCTAGCGAGTAAATACGGTATTCATATTGGGGTGCCAGACTGCTTCACTAACGGAAAACGCTTCAAAGGGCACCGTACTAATTCTAGAGACTAAGGGGCCGGTGATAACTTGCTAGTGCAGCCTTTTAGCAACGCTCATCACAACTAGCATATCGGTATCATGACCCAGACAGTATTCTACCGGTATGAATAGCAAGCTACCTAACATCCCCTCCTGGGGAGTGAGCCATTAACACACCAACAGCATTGGGATGATTTTTTTCTCCTCTTTCCCTTTTCCCATTTTTTCATTCAGCTTTTGCACCTTGCTCTAATGAGCCAATCTCCATATCATCAGTTCTGTTGTCATGTTTGGCCCATCTATGGTTGCCGCTTGCCACCTTTTACCTTATCACCGTGACCAAAGGGTGTGGCAAAAGAATGTCGCTACCGTAATACAGTATAATCTGGCAAAAGTCGGATTGACGCTACTGAGGATTTTCTTGAACCTGTCCAACCACCGTGGTCTATATGTTTAAACTGGGGCGAATTCGGCTTCTTCGCCCCCTCCTGTCGGCTCGGTTGCCTTAGTTTCGCTTTAGCTCCAGTCCGACTTTTGCCAGATTATACGGGTAGGATAAGGCCGGAAATAGTAAACCAGCCGCGGCCGCCAAGAGTAAGCCCTGTTTACTTACTTGTACAACCTCGGATACTGTAGAAAAGGCCGGAAAATGTGGAAATTAAATGTCAGAAACACCGTTGCTCAATTGGCCCGAGCACACTGAACGCTCCAAAGCGAACCCCAAGAGCCCGGCCCCCGTTTCCCGATCTTTCCTACCGGACGCTTATACTTGCACTTGTGCTTATACAGTACCGTAAAAACTTTTGCGATTCGCCGTCTCAGGAAGAGGTGGTACAGCAAGAACTTTGGCTATTCGCCATCTCGGTTAGGTTGCAAATCTCGGGATTCAGAGACAAAGTTTCTTGAGATGGATGAATACTTTCCTAACATGGTATAGCCTGAGTGCTTTGGCCTTGTTTGATCTTCTCAGCTTTCCAAACTAAACCTATCTTGGGCTAATGTGACTCGGTCTCCAGAAATCCTGAGACGGCGAATCGCAAAAGTTTTTACGGTACCCGTATTACCGTATCTTGAGTTATACTCGAGCACGGGCATAGTTTTTCGCCAAGACCGGGCGTTACTTATGGTTGGACGGTGTCTACTTGTAGGGTCCGAAATAGGCCTTGCCAATGCCATCAGTCCTCAGACCGGTAGTAACTAAGGGGTGGATTTTACGTGGTTATAGCAATGCCGTCGAGTGGGCTCTAATCACTCATCCGCAGGGGTTGAGAAACTTGAGATGATGATGAATGAAGGGCCGCACATTAGGAGGTGAATTACTGGACGCCTAAAATCCCCCTTTTGGTTACTCTCTTGGCTGAGGACATTGAAGGCGTCCATTTCGGACTCCAGGTACCGTCCATCCTAAGCATTTTGGCGAAAAATTGTACGAGTGCAAGTACTTGTGCTAGTACTTGTATTACTCAAAATAATACGGCTTATCCAGCAAGAACCATACCCCCTGCCAAATTTCCAAGCACAACAGGACCGCCTTTATGCGAGCTATAGGAAATTCCCGAGTTCCAGCGCTGAGACAGGATGCCGAAACGATCTGATGAAAAGTGGGCAACAGACTGAGACTTGGCCTGGCCTAGGTTGTCGCAGAATTCAATGGCTATGGGCAGAAATAGTAGTTGCCATAAGTTACTCATTGTGGTTTAGATTCTGGCTTGGCCATTGTTTCCACCTTAGTAACTTATACCGTATCTTGGTATTTCTTGCAAGGAGAATTACTACCCCTGCCACTCACGAGTAGGTGTTACGGTAAGGGGGTGTTCGCTACCGGTATCCTTACAGAAACTGCCAAGTACAAGTACGAGTGCTTAGTATTTCGCCTTTCCTAAAATATAGCTGTTGCCCTGGATTGGGTTTCAGTGCTGGATCCCTCTATTACCGTACCCCTAATCTTTCTACCGACGCTACTCCATCCTGTCGGCGACATTGTCCTGTCAGCTCTTCGCTGTAATCTATCCATCGGCCGCACTCGTAATCATCCAAGCCTAGCTCCATTCACCTCTTCCTACACTATCCTTTGCTAACCTGACTACAAAATGTCGACCACAATCCCATTAGCTGAAGGCCAGGCCAGACGGGCCTCGAGGGCTAGCCAGTGGGAAAAACAGAGCAGAGACTCTGACTACCCGGGCGCAGGAGAAATCCCTATCGGCTCAAGGATTGGCAAAAGGCTCAAGGGTGTGATAATGAACGAACGGAAGGGGTTGCAAAAAATGTACGGAGAGGCAGAGGCAGAGCTAGATGAAAGTTTGAAGGCGCCAATCAAAAAGGGGGAGGAGATGGCGAGGAGGTTGATCATGGAGATGGGATGTAGCGGTGGGGCGGCGATAGATTTAACTGTGCTGACGCTTTATGATGTGGCCATCTTAATCAGTAAGTTATGTCCTAGTGCTAGAGTTTATTCCTTAGGGCTTGTTTTGATTATAGTTGAATGGATGGATAGATGATTCCGATTCCATGATCTACGAGGAAGGGGGCGCAAGAATGAGGACTCTGATACAGTTCATCGACCACATCACGGAAACCTATTCGATGGCAAATGAATCCGGCATCCTTGCCATAACCTTCATGAACCGTGGGGGAGGCCGACAAAACTGGACGGGGAAGTCACAGGGGTACCTGGATCAGCACAGCTATGGCGGTGTGAGAAGGATAGGAACGGCGCTTAAGAGGAGGATTCTGGATAAATTTGTGATCGGAAATCAGAATCAGAGCAAACCATTGCTTGTGCTAATTGTCACTGATGGCGCAGTATGCCTTTCTCCTAACATTTCTGGGGCTCTATACTAACTATTAGAAAATAGGTTGAAGGTGAGAGAAAGGGTTATCTGAGAAATGTCATTCGGGACTGTGTCAACGAGCGTGAAGAAGCCGGCAAAGGGTTCGACGGTTAGTCGGTTGTGGTTTTTTGATGACATACTTTTACTTACACTGGGTTCATAGCCGTAGCGTTCCGGTTCTCATGCATTGGAAATGATCCTGGTGCAGCCCAACTATTGATCGATTTAGAGCAAGATCCACACATCGGAGAACACACCAACGCGTTCCTTGTCAAGCCCGATTTCGGGCGCCACTTTGCAGATAAGTGGTCTATGGTATGTTACATTCTATTCTTCAAGGTCAGAGATTTCAAACGGAAGCAAACCACCCATTAACTTAATGCCAGGCTAGGCAGGCATTGGGCCTTGGTACTGGAGGCACGAGCAGGGAGACCAGGACTGCAGCGACTCGGACTACCGGGGCGCGGAAGATTGGCCCACTGAAACAGTGGGGAATACCGATGACCCAAAACCAGCAGTAGAAAAGCCAGCAGTAGACGAGACAGTGGCAGAAGAGCCAGTGGTAGGAGAGCCAGTGGCAGAAGAGCTAGTGGCAGAAGGGCCAAGGGAGAACCCAATCCCTAACTCTGAACAGATTGGTGAGAGGCTCAAGGATTTTATAATAAACCAGCGAAAGGGCTTGCAGAAAATGTATGGGGGAACAGAGCCGGTGCTTGATGAAGCTCTACAGGCACCAATTGAAAAGGGAGAGGAAATGGCGAGAAAGTTGATCATGGAGATGGGATGTCCTTATGAGGTTGCGAAAGATTTAACTGTACTGACGCTCTATGATGTGGCTATCTTAATCGGTATGTTCCGGCTCTGGTATCCATTCCTCGGGGCTTGTTTCGCTTATAGTTGGGTGGGTGGATAGATGACTCCGATTCCATGGTGTACAAGGACAATGGCGCGAGGAAGAAGACCCTGATAAAATTTGTCGACCACATCACGGAAATCTATTCTATGGCAAATGAATCTGGAATCTTTGCCGTGCGCTTTATGAACAGTGGGGGAGGCAAAAAGAACTGGAAAGGGAAGTCGCAAGACTATCTGGATCACCACAACTATGGAGGTGTATCATGGATAGCAACAGAGCTCAAGAGGAAGATTCTGGATAAATTTGTGATTGGGAATTCTAAACAGAACAAACCCTTGCTAGTGCTGATTGTCACTGATGGCGCAGTAAGCCTTTCTCCCAAAATTTCTCGGGGTGCGTAGTAACTATTAGAAAATAGGTTGATGGTGAGAGAAAAGGTCACCTGAAGAACGTCATTCAGGACTGTTTGAACGAGCGTGAAGTGGCTGGGAAAGGGAGAGACGGTTAGTCAGTCCTGGGGTTTTGCTCATATGCTTTTACTAAGATACTCACAATGAGCCCACAGCCGTAACATTCCAATTCTCACGCATCGGAAACGATCCCGGCGCAGCTCAGCTATTGATAGACCTGGACCATGACCCTAACATCGGAGAATACATCGACGCGTTGCCGGTCGAATTCCATCAAGAACGCCAGTTTGCAGATAGGTGGTTCGTGGTATGTCATAATCTGCTCTTCCCAAACTCATCTAAAGCCAAAGCCCCACTAACTTCATATTCGTTTTTGAAAAACAGTTACCAAAGATATTGCTCGGTGCGATTCTACCTGATGTAAGGCCCCCTGGCTTTAACTCTCTAGCCTAGTAATTCGCTAACGATGGAGAACAGTGGGACCGAAGGGATCGTACTGATCGTACTGAGGCGCCGGACCACCAAGGTAATTCTGATTCCGACTGGGAGGATGACGAATAGCTTGAGCTTGGTGTGGAGGATCCTGGAACCGTATCTTGGGCGGATGTTTTTAAATTTTAAATTAGTCACGTCCTAGTCTATCAGCTAGCCTTTGTTTTTTACAGGGTTCCTTCTTTTTCCATAGGCTGCGGCTCCGGAAGATAGGGACATCGGAAGGGGATACCCGTTTGGCCCTTTGTCTAGCTCTAGGGATATGAGCTGGAGAGGCGGCGAGAAACTTGACTTTTTTTTGGTCTGAAGTGTGAGCGTGTTCCGGTAGGTTTCTGCTTGTGATTTCATACTTTGATTCCGTACCAACAGATGTAGTGAAAATGGAAGCTTCCTTTCTATTTTCCAACCGGCGGTTACTCCCCTGTCTGGTAATTGTTAACCTTAGTAATTTACATTGACATTCACAAAAAACAAATATTGAGCTTGAAAACTTTCACGGGATATCACTCGGTGGCTATTTTTGTTAACTTGATGCGCCTGTGATCGCCGTACAAGGATTAGCGCAGTAGCCCACGTGGGGGTGGTAGATTGCCTCTGGCAAGGGGAAGCTAGAGCACCGTAAGACGGGTAGTGGACACGGAGCCACCGCACGACGCAGCGGGAAGAGCACCTACCTCCGGCTATTAGAAAGGATGCACATGAGTTACGGATAAGCAAGCCCTCTATTTTTCTTTTAATAATTCCTTCGCTGAGGTTATTACTCCAGTGGTCTGCTGCTGTTCCCCATCCCACAAGGGTTCCTGGGTTCCAATCAACTGCCCCACCCCTTCACATCATCATAAAGCATCATGGTAATTCTGCTCTAGAAGGGGACAGTGGCAGACCCAAAATCCCCCCTCGTCATTCACTAGCAGCCAAAAACATTTTTCTTCCTGCTTGCCTCCTCGCCCTCTCTTTGCGTTCCTCGTTAGAGGCTGATGGGGTGTCGCGTATGCTGCAATAAATGAAAATACCTATATCATCTCCGCCCGGCATTTTCGAGGCTCTCCGAAGGCTCGGATGGTCGCCAATCTGGGTTGGAGAATGAGTGGATTTTCGCTGGTTGGCAAACCAAAAGCCTTTTATTTTTCCTTTGGCACACAGCAAAAACCCTCTTTTGGTTGGCTAGCATGGACTAGTTCTTTTTTGAAATTTCCAGTATTATACCAAGAAAATTAGGTGTTTGAGTGTTTTGGAAGAGGCCAGATATTTGGCCTATCAGTAATTTCAGAAATTTTACTAGTTGTAAACTGTCCTTGTTCAGATCGGTTCGTTAAGAGCGGGTCACGGTACTCACAAATCGCTCGGGTTTGCGAACACGACCAGGTCCGCATATATTGCCATGGGAGCTCACATTAGACCGAATATAACCATCTTTTAGGGTATTGTCTAGCGAGAAAAGGATAGTCAGGAGAAGTTGTGAGTACTGGGATTTAAGGCACGGATTCCCATTTTATAAGTTTTCAGCACTGATATCATTGGCTATCGAGCATAAGCGAGTATATGCAGACCCCGTCGTGAGCACAAACGTCAGAGAGCTCCAAGTGCTGTACCAGTAAGAGTACAGCGCCTCTCAAGCGCGAAATATTTTCATATCACTGTTACTCAAATTGGGTGGCTAATTTCAACGTTTTGGATGGGCCTTAGTGTCTATGTGGTTTGGGGGATATCGGTGCTACCTTCTCAAGCCCGCCCGCAGAAAGGGTCCCCAGGAATTATTGACAAACAAGTAGCGTATTTCGTCCAAGCCATCCCTTAGGCAGTCCGATCCTATATCCCACTACTTCGTATATGTCTCTAGCCTTCCAACCACCTCTTCACACCTCCATAAAGCGTTGCAGCAATGGTACTCTAAATAGGGGTACTCGTAGACCCAGCTTCCACCGTTATATGCTAGCAGCAAAAATTCCTTTATCCTTCATTGTCCTCCTTGCTTCCACAAAGGGGTAGGTACAAATAATGTCCGTTAGCAAAATTAACTGTACACAAACCAGCCATGGCAAGGCAACTCTTCTCATTTTCAACACTACCTAAAGATATTCCTCTAGATCAAATATTAATTCCTACTATGTGTTCTACTGTCGGTTTGCATTTTATGTTTTGATTTTGATTTTCATGATGGTCGGGTTGGTGAGGGAGTGCTGTTGTCATGGCCGGAGTTTTTCCTGATCGTTGATGTACCAGTACAGTTAATTTTGTTAAGGCACAATACAGTATTAACTTGAATAAGAGAACGGTGTGCTATATCGTTGGAGTTGCCCCCTCTGATAAGGTCTGGGATTTTTTTGTTTTTTCGCCCCCTTTCTTTAGTGTTTTTTTCGCCCCTTTTCCAAGGTAGGGAATTCTTGACTACACAGCACACCGTTCTCAATCATGTCAATCCGGTACTGCACAAGCACTGTACTGTACTCGAGTTCACACTTGCAGCCATCCAACACATCTGCGGCAGCGCCTGAGCTGTCAGCCAAAGTAACACCGGTGTGACAACAGGGTGAGATTGTAGCCTCGATCAATAAATAAATTTATCGAGACGGTCCGCTTCTCCTCCCTGGCGGGGGGACTACTCCTCATGGGCCCTCACTGGAAATAAAAACATCTGAGCAATCCTTAATCCCCATATTTGAGATTCCACGAGGGCTCGAATACTCACCGATCTAGGGTTGGGGAGAGGGTTGGGGAGAGGGTGGGTCTTCAACCATTGGCTAACGAGAAGCCTTACGAAAGTACAGCTCCTAAGTTCTATATGTTCCACAGGGGGTAAGGCCAGCAAACCCCGCTTGTGGAACATACAAAACTTAGGTGCTCTACCTCCGTATGCATGGAGGTAGACCACCAACCAGCGGGTAGCTGATGGCAGCCCATGTTTCTGACAGACAGCCTGTTCTCGCTACGTATGGGTGCGTGAGCCTGGATAGGTTCCAGTTCGGCTGGTCATGCATGAGCACGGGAGAGGGACAAAGGGAGGGGCTGAGAGTCAGGGTGGAATTGGTGGGTGGAGAAGATATACTCGAGTACTCGTAATTTTCTAACGTTTGTAAACACGACTGCTATTGCATACCACCGGAATCCCGAGGCTCTGGTCGATTTTTTGCCCATATGGAATAGCGGCTGTGTTCACAAACGTCAGAAAATTACGAGTACTTTCCAAAGTGGCCACTACTTTCGCATATTAATAAGTGCCCTAGTAACACACACTGGGAGTTACTTTCTTACTCTCACACTATCCCCGGTTCCTCATTTAGACCCATCTCCGCCCTCCTCCCTCGATATCTTTTGCAAACCAGACAACGGGCTGGTAATGACAGCCCCACAAACTCGGGCCCGGTCCAAAGTGGGACCGGAAACCGGCGGCAGCGAGCCAGCAAGGCCCAGCCCCGGGTGTCCGGAGAACGGCGACTCGGACTTCTCGATCGCGGAGAACCGGCCACCCGGGAAAGGAGGAAATATCAGCGAACAAAAGGTAGAGGTAGGAGGATACGCAGTAAGGAAGGCTGATATCCCTAACGGCGAACGGATCAGCAGGAGGCTCAAGGATGTGATAATGAAGGAACGAAAGGGCTTGCAGAAAATGTATGGCAAGACAGAAGCGGAGCTAGATGAAAGTCTAAGGGCGCCAATTAAAAGGGGAGAGGAGATGGCGAGAAAGTTGGTTAATGAGATGGGATGCAATAGTATGGTTGCAAAAGATTTAACCGTGCTGACACTTTACGACGTGGCTATCTTAATCGGTATGTTCTAGTGCTAGCACCTCATTCCTCAAGGCTTGTTTTGCTTATAGCTAGATGGACGGATAGATGACTCTGATTCTATGACCTACGAGGAAGGTGGTGTGAAGCAGAAGACCCTTGTGCAATTAATTGACCTTATCACGGAAACCTATTCGATGGCAAATGAATCCGGGATCCTTGCCATGCGCTTCCTAAACCATAGGCAAGGCAAAAGGAACTGGACCGGGAAGTCGCAAGAATATCTGGATCACCACATCAATGGTGGTCTGGCGAGGATAGGAACGGAGCTCAAGAAGAAGATTCTGGACAGATTTGTGATTGGGAAGTCCAATCAGAGCAAACCGTTGCTAGTGATAATTGCCACGGATGGCATAGTATGCCTTTCTCCCCAGATTTCCAAAACCATCTAATAACAATCTGGGAACAGATTGCGGGCGAGAGGAAAGGTCAGCTGAAAAATGTGATTCGGGACTGTTTGAACGAGTGTGAAGAAGCTAGCAAAGGGTTCGACGGTTAGTCGTTTCTAGGGTTTTGGTGGTATAATTTTGCTCCAATACTTACAATCAGTTCACAGCCGTATCCTTCCAATTCTCACTCATCGGAAAAGATCCCTGCGCAGCTCAGCTATTGATAGATCTAGACGATGATCCAGTCCTCGGAGGATACATCGACATATTACCAGTCGAATTCGATCTCGAACGACAGCTGGAAGATAGATGGTTTGTCGTATGTCATCTGTTCTTCTCCAAGGCTATTGATTTAAAACGGAAGCCCCTCTGATCTCATACTCATTTTTGGAAGATAGTTACCAAAGATTTTGCTCGGTGGAATTTTACCTGCTGTAAGGCCCCTCGCCCCGGCCCTCTGGCCCAGAAATTCGCTAAAAATCTGGAATAGTGGGACGAGCAGGATTACCGCTCTAGCGTCGTGATAAAAGACCATCTCGCTTGTAAGAGAGACACCAACAATAGTGATCCCGAAAGTGAATGGGAGGAATAATAAACAACTGAGTTCGGTACGGAGATTTTTGGACGGATGTTAATTGGAATTAGGGGAGGCGTTCTTGATTGTTAGCCTTTTGTTTTTACAATTTTCTTTCCATTTATGAGCTGCGGCCTCAGGGGTAGGGAGCGCTGGGGGGATACTTATTCACCCTTCAGTATAGGCCTAGGAATACAAGCTAGAGAGATAATAAAAAACTGAAATTTGAATTTGAACTTTTTGATCTAAGGTGCGAATTATCCAATATATTTTTGGCCACGATATTGTTTGATACTACTCGAGTATGGGGCATGGAATTGTTTTTTAGGGTTTGCTAATGCTGTCGCTTGTGTACCGCAAAAACTGGCATGAACCGTCACCGTGCTAGTATGTTGAAATAAAGTCATGGCTGATGTGAACCCATGTCACAACAATCTAAGACACTGATTAATAATGGTTCAAATGACGATAGAGAAGTTGTTTTCAACGACAAATGACTCTTCAGAGAGGTAGAAACCCGTATTCATCGTCAGGTATGAGTCTATGAAGTGATATAGAAGTAGAGAACGGGAGAGAAAGTAGGAAGTATCTACAAGCACTTCACGGTAGTTTGACTCTGTTTTTTCTTTTTTTTTTTTCTGAACTCTCCCATCTCAGCAGAAGACTATAACTTACTCCAATAATCCTACGCCAGACGAAATGACGATAGACTTAATGGATAATCAAGGCCAAACTCTCTCTGAGCTTCAACAACCGGCAACCAGGAGAACTGTTCGAAAATCAGTGAATCGGCCAGGTCCTACCTCCAAATCAGTAATAGCTAAGCCCCGGAAAGTCCAAAACAAGCTACCAAGAAAGGAAGTCCACCGGTCATATACACGCGAGTTCAAACTACAAGTTTTATCGTACTTACACAATCACCAAATTCCAATAAGTCCAACCCGCTATCGCCCACCTACTGAGATCGAAGTTTCAGCCCACTTTCTAGTCCCCCGTGCAACTTTGCGCGATTGGGTCAAGCCCGGGAGTATGGATGCTATCATAAATGCACCAAAAGGCACTAGAACGAGTCGCGGCTCAAAGGGCAAGTGGCCTGAAATGGAGGAAGAGCTGTATGCAAGCTATTGTGTTCGCCGAGATGAGGGGAAAGCTGTACGGCGTGCTTGGTTTCGCAGAAAAGCAGAAAAGTGTTTTCACTCTTCCTACCCTCAGTCAGCTACTACCTTCACTTTTACAAATGTGTGGTTTTGTGGTTTTTTGTCCCGGTATCGAATTACCCTCCGCTTTCCTACCAATATATCCCAGCAGCTTCCAGCAGACTATGTCAATCCATGTCTCAACTTTGTTCGATTTGCAAGACACAATGCTCAACTTCAGTCCGGCGATGAAATGTTAGTAGTTGGGCGCTATCTATTAAGCAGTATATGCAATATGGATGAAATACCCTTGCCTTTTGAGTTTTTGGATGGCCAGACATATGCGGATCAAGGTAGCCATACAGTTCAGGTTCGAGGTACGAAAAGTGGCTGGAATAAACACCAGGCGACGGTTATGTTGTGTGTATTTGCCGATGGTGCAATGCGTGTCAAGCCACTACTACTATTCAGAGGTGCTGAAGTTCTTACTCGCCCTCATGATCAGCAACGCTGAGCCACTGAGATTGCAAGATATGATCCTCGTATTGCAGTCTACTTCAATGCAAATGCCTATGCCAACGAGACCGTCCTTCTTCATTGGATCAATAATTTGCTAGTTCCAGCCCTTCCGGCCGGCCGTCCTACTATGCTTGCTCTTGATGTCGCCAAGTTTCACAAAACGGATACAATCCTTAGTACCTTACGCTCACATGATATTATTCCTGCCATGATACCACCTGGATTTACGGGCCTAGTCCAACCATTGGATATGTCTATAAATAAGCCTCTGAAAGACATATTGCGCAACCTAATTGAAAATGCTATGGAATTATTTGAGCAACAGACCGGTGATGATCTTTATGAGAGTCAGAAGAGTAGCGCAATGGAGGAACGCTGAGTCTTGATTCAGCACTGCTTAGCCCCGGCTTGGCAGACCTTCTGCACAACCAGACAAGAGGTTATTGTCTCTTCCTTTCGAAAGCTCGGCTTATCCTTACCAATCAATGGCTCCTGTGATTCCGAGCTTTCAATTAAAGGATTTTCTCCGGAACAGCTAGTACTTGGAGATTGGAGGGTAGCTGATGGCACACATTCAGCCGAGATCAATGCTGAGATTAATACAAACAACATTGCGACTACTGAAGATTTACTTGATCAAGCCACCCTTTTTGGCCCCGAGTTGGACTTTTTAGTTCACGAGAATGATGATGAAAATGAATTTGAATTTGTAGATAGAGATTAATAAACACATGTCTTGATATTGTCTCAGATAGTAAGATATTGCGTAATACTGCCACACTTTAATTTAACATACTAGCGCGGTGACGGTTCATGCCAGTTTTTGCAGTATCACACCCACTTGGCAAATATGCCGGGAGATAATGCTCGCCAGTGCGGGATGCCTGGCTGTTTCTCGATCAATCTCAATGCGGGGTATTCAGGTTGATTTGACACCCCTTGATACCGGATAGCCATTACTCAAATACGGTAGGCTGGAGCTAAATATTCTAAACAGGGCTGAGGTCTCAGCGGTTCAGGTTTCCGCAATACCACTATTTTCGCAGTTTAATGAACACCCTCGCAAATTTAACCCACTCCTCAAGCCATCTTTCTCCTCTCTCATATCTCACATCTATCTAATCATTTAGGCCCGTCTCCATTCACCTACTGCCACAATACCTTTTGCAAACCAGGCACGAAATGTCAACAACAGTCCCATTGGGGACCCAGGGGCCAGGTGGTGCAGAGAGCGAGGAGGGAGCCAGTTTAGGGACCTAGCTAGCACAGACTCGGAATACGGGCCCCTAGGAAAGGTGGCGATACGAGCAATAAAAACCTGGCGGTAGAAGAGCTAAGGGAAATTTTTGTCACCGGTCGCGAAGGCATTGGCGGAATACTCAAGGATGTGATAGGAAACCAGCGGGCGAGCTTGCAGAGAACGTATGACGACAGAAGCAGAGAAGGGGGAGGATATGGCGAGAAAGCCGGTTAGGGAGTCAAGATGCAGCACAGTAGTGGGATGGCAAAGAATTAACTGTGTTGACGCTCTATAATGTGGCCATCTTGATCGGTATGTTCTGTGCTAGTGTTCATTCCTTGGAGCTTGTTTTGCTTACAGTTGGATGGATTGATAGTTGACGCCGATTCTATGTGATACGGGGAAAACGGCGCAAGGAAGACCCAATATAGTTTATCGATCACATCACCGAAATCTATTCTATGGCAAATGAATCTGGGATGCTTGCTATGGCCTTCACAAACCGTAGAGGGAGCAAACAAAATTAGACAAGGAAGTCGCAGATGTATCTGGATTACCACAGCTATGGCGGTGTGAGAAGGAATGGAACGGCTCTTAAGAAGAGGATTCTGACAGATTTGTGATTGGAAATCCCAATCAGACCAAACCCCTCCCTGTGCTCACTTCCACTGATGTCGCAGTATGCCCCCTCCCGAGGCTCCTCAAGCTATTTGATAACCCTCAGAATACGGGCCGAGGGTGAGAGAAAGGGCCAACTGAAAAATGTTATCCAGGATTTGTTTAGCGAATGTGAGAGAACTAGCAAAGTGTTCAATGGTTAGCCTGTCGGGAGGTTCTAATAAGACTCGGATACTTTACTCTAATACTCACGATGGGCTCAGCCGTAGCGTTTCGCTCTTGAGCTTTTATTTTATATTAAATATTTACATAAAACCTTGTTAGAGGAATGGCAGGAAGATCAATATGGACTTTGATATGCCCTGCTGCTTCTTTGTTGAAGGCATCAGTTGACATTTTCACTTTCAGGTGTATTCTCCCTCTCTGATTGCTTCTCTCTCTTGTATTTTTATTTTTTATGTTCTATTTACACATGTAAACTATATAGTATCGCTATTCCGATAATGAGTCGACATTGGAGTTAATAATAAAGTCCATTGATTACTTCTCATGGCTTTTCTTTTTTTGGTTTAACAATCATTACTCATACTCTGATTTCCATCCTTTCCAAGTTCATACTTTATTTTGACTTCATAGCACATTGTTCAATTATTCGAGATTTTACGATATTGTACCTCCTAACCCAGCACCACATTCGCCACCACCCCAAATGCTAGAGCCGCACAACTGCCCAGCCACATCCAGACCCCGCACCCTTGCCACCACCGTGGACGACAACGAGCCCCTCTCCTTCCTCTGACGTTCTGCCGTGAGGCACGTCGGAGACGGGCTGCAAGAAATGCAACTGCGCGCAGTTACATAATCGGCAGGAGCCTTGGAACGCCTAAGCCTTTGAAAGAGAAGAAATTCCGTTAACGATTTGCGATTTTTTATTCGATAGGAGGGGTATTTATGACAACTTGACAGGAGCGTTCACTGACTAACCCTAGCACCCTAGTATAGTTTCTATTACCACTATTTCCGTATCTTAATAGATACCCTAGCAACCCCCGCCGAAAGTTACTCTTCTACTCTCTTATATCTCACCTCTACACAATCGTTTAGGCATATCTCTGTTTACCCCCACGACATCCTTCGCAAATCGGACTACAAAATGGTCCTAAACCGGTGGGGGGCGGCTAGCTCAGATGACACTAGTGGCTCCGACTCGGACTTCTCGAGAGAGGAAGATACAAGTCCTCCCCATGAATGGACCGAACACAGGGTGGATCCTTGGGGCGGAAATTTGTATGGTGAATTGGTTGTGACCTTTCGAGCGCCCACCCCTGTGGTCGGCCCGTTCGTGAGGTGGACTTGTATTCTCCCTGGGGAAGGAAGGAATACGGACATTCAGGATGCGGAGGGGGGGGCGGGGGCAGCAGAACCAGCGGCAGAAAATCTAGCGGCAGAAAAACCAGTGGAAGAGCCAGGAATCAAATTAATCCCTGATTGCGAAGAGATTGGCAAAAGGCTCAAGGATTTGATAAACAAGGACCGGAAGGGCTTGCGAAAAATGTATGGCGGGGGAGAAGGGGAGCTAGATGAAATTCTAAAGGATCCAATGAAAGATGGGGCAGAGATGGCGAGAGAGTTGATCTGTGACATGGGTTGCACTCGTGCCATTGCGAAAGATTTAGCTGTGCTTACGCTCTATGATGTGGCTATCTTAATCGGTATGTTCTGGTGCTAGTGTCCATCCCTTAGGGCTTCTCTTGCTTATAGTTGGACGGACTGATAGATGACTCCGATTCCATGATCTACGAGGAAGGTGGTGCGAGGAAGGAGACCCTGGTGCAATTCATTGACTATATCACGGAAATCTATTCGATGGCAAATGAATCCGGGATCCTTGCTATGACCTTCGTAAACCATAAAGGAGGCAAAAGGAACTGGACCGGGAAGTCGCAAGAATATCTGGATCACCACATCAACGGCGGTATGGCGAGGATAGGAACGGAGCTCAAGAAGAGGATTCTGGATAAATTTGTGATAGGGAATTCCCATCAGAGCAAACCTTTGCTAGTGATAATTGTCACGGATGGCGTAGTATGCCTTTCTCCTCATATTTCCAAAACTATCTAATAACAATCTGCAAACAGATTGCGGGCGAGAGGAAAGGTCATCTGAAAAATGTAATTCGGGACTGTTTGAACGAGCGTGAAGAGGCTGGCAAAGGGTTCGACGGTTAGCATGTCCTGGGGTTTTAGTGGTATACTTTTGCTCCAGTACTTACATTAGGTTCACAGCCGTATCCTTCCAATTCTCCCTCATCGGAAACGATTACGATGGAGCGATGTTATTGGAGGACCTGGACGAAGATCGGGAAATTGGAGAATGCATCGATGTATCGCCAGCCGAATTCGGTCCCAAAGGCGAGCTTCCGGAGAAGTGGTTTGTGGTATGTGATAATCTGCTCTTCTCCAAGTACATCGGTTTAAAACGGCCCCCTCACTAACTTCGTATTTGTTTTTGAATAATAGTTGCCGAAGACCTTGCTTGGTGCGATCTTACCGGAAGTAAGGCCTCCCCACCTCAACCCTCAACCCCAACAATTCGCTAACAATGGAGAAAAGTGGGACGAACAAGATGACCATGGTCGTGTCAAGGTAAAGGATCATCTCGCCGAGAATTATTCCGAGGACCCTAATTCTGAGTCCGACTTGGAGGATTAAGAGTCACTTGGGTTTGGCATGGAAGTTTCTGGCACCGCCTCTTGGGCGGATGTTTTTAAAATTAAATTCGGTAGCCACCTTCTGGTTTGATTGCTAGCCTCTGGCTGTTGGGGGATTTTTTTCTCTTTTTATGGGCTCTGGATCCTGGGGGATACAGACTCTGAGCGGATGCCCACCTAGCCCCTCATAAGCGTCGGGATATAAGGAAAAACTGAGACGTGGATCGACGGCGACAAGGAAACGGCGACAGCGAAACGAAACGCCAAGAGTTCTCCCAAGAAAAACACCATCGCACACTTCAGGAGCGGGCAAGTTCTCTTCATTCAACAACACACACTAACTCACAGTAAACACAGGAGTAAATATAAGCACAATAAAATCCTCCTATCCCCCCATGAATCACCAAGCATATCCATCCTCTTTGTCCTATGTCCCCCTTCCCTTCTGCGTACTCATGCTGACAAAGGAAAGACAAACTCCCACTGTTCATACCCTCCGGGCACATAGCCTTCATACATCCGACTCTTTCATCCTTCCCTTACAAATTTCCCGGCGGATGTATCGATCCAAAACTCTAGCGTATTCCTGCGGCCGGAATGCCTTCCCAAAAGCCAAGGCATATGCCCAAAGCCAAAGCGCGTTCCTGGAAACAGTCCAAACAACAAAACCATTATCATGAGAGCATGCCGAGTAGCATCTCACGAATTCCAGCCCGAATTTTCTAGTATGTTTCTACATATGATTTCGTACAAACTAGTTTAGTGAAAATGCAAGTCTCACCCTTATTTCGAATGGGAAGGCTACCGCGAGCTTCTCACCTGCCTCAGGATCTTCGACCGCCTTCAGTCGTAATTTATCGTAGCACTACCCCTCATAAGAAGCAAACATAAAGTCACTATACACTTTCACAATATATCACTTGGTGCTCACTTCTGCTAACTCATGCTGCAGGATCTCCGTAGAAGAGTGGGAATAGTATGATAGTCCACTTGGGGCTGATGGATCGTGCCTAATGAGGGGAAGTGGGGGGGGAGGCGTGTAAGACCCGGTGGGCATGTCATTCCCGAATGATGTAGCACGAAGATCAGCGGTGTGGGCCTTATCCCCCTCGGCCCACTCACAGAATGGGTACGCACGAACTACGAACAAACATGCGCTAGGTTTTCCTTTAGGGGTCCGCTCGTTAGGGCCATCGCAGGCAGGAATCATCCGTAGGACTTGATTGAGGGACTATGCCCCGGGTGAACTTTCAGAGAGGGAGGTCGCAAATTTTGCGCAGGCGAGCCGGGCTCGGTATTCCTTATAACCCTAAAATCTGGAGAAGTCAAGGTTTGCTTGTTTAGAGATTAAGATGAGACCAACAAGGTGCTCTAGTAGCCCGGTTAAAGGATCTTTTTTTCCCCGAAATGGAGAATAGTTAGTTTGCATTTTGTTTTGGCCTGTAGTAAAATTTGTGGCTCTTGAGGGTGGGCAAAAGAAAAACTAACTAAATGAAAGATTGTTCGGTATCCCGGAGAAAGAGTGCAGATTGACATCAAGACTGAAGGGCGGGGTACCAAGCTGCTGCTAAGTAGGCTAAGGCCACTTCTAGAAGAAAGAAAATGGATGACGTGTGTAAGATCGAGCTATTGCGTGAGGGTTGATTTTTGGGTTCCGAGATGAACTTTTGGCACCCCCTAAAGCGGCCAGGCTAGATCAATGTGTCAAGAAATCCATTTGAGCACTTTATAACTAGGACATCCCAGGACTTTAGATGACAAACGCGGCCAGTTGCGCTGGTCCTCCAGCTATGCAATTTTGCCCATGTCGGGGCCCAGTCTCCTTAGTTATCCTTTGTAATTCTTTTCAGCTCCACGCCCTATCACTCGCTCATCTACCCCGCGGCTTTGTTGGAAAATTTGGCCTCAGGATCCGATTACCAGTGGTCGACCGCATTATATACCTTTGATATATGGATACTGAGGCAAGGATCTCACGAGTACGTCATGTTAGAGAATAACTTAGGGCTGCTTGGCATAGGACAGGTTCTCCGGTATGATTGCTAAATCCAAGCAGTATATTAGTGCTCATTTCTCGCAGGAGATCAACGGAGGAGTTGAGTTAGGTGAAGAACTTCCTTAAAATCGAGATATTTTTTACAAGAGCCTTCAGGACCGGGATAGGGTCCATGTGGGGTTTAAGGGTCGCGCACCGGCAGGCGATAGAGTAAGAGAATTCACATGGAACTTGGGCGCTTGGCATAGAAGATATCTGCCCCCAGGCTTCACCTTCCAGCACCATACCGGCCAGGAACTCCTAGGTAAAAAATCCGCAATTCAGACACCGCCCAACCCCGGAGTATCCACCAGTAAATTCCCTCTCAAAAACACCCAGGCAGTGTTCTTTTCGCATCAAATCAACCCCTGAAATGCAATATCCAGTAACTAAAAGCAGTAGTATCTCTTCCTCCGGCAATAGCATCATTCAAACCCCGAGTACATAGGGTTAAGGTTAGTCGAGAAGGGTTGGCAGTTCGAAGTGGAGGATTCCTTTTGTTATGATATTTATCATTAAATTTAAATTTTGTAATTTAGTTTGTTAAATGCTAGCTAGATGACAGGAATGGCTTAGCTAGGATAAAATATATCGGATTCCTTGGACACCATTCATCCTCGTCGCTTCCCGTGGATGGGAATGGATGACGAAGTGGTTGCTAGTTCGTGCTCCACAGCACGAGAGGGTCCATACCCGTGCGCCTAACAGGAACCTAATCGCTAGGCTTTTCTACAAATCTAATGACCGTGTATGATACCTATATATAGAACCCCTCATCCCTCTAAACAATGAACTATACTTTCTACCCATGACCCAGGGGCAGGAGATATTCCATGCTTCATAGTTGCCTTTTAACAAAACGTTCAAGTTCTGCATCGTATCGTACCTTTATTATTTAATTATTTCTCATTCTGTCCTCTAAGGTTCGGGACCTACTTACCCGGATTAACTTATAGCGCCATCGACCCTATTTCCAGGTCTTGAAATAGAAGCTGGGGGTTCACGAAGACTTCAGGTTGAGTACCATCATTATACCGGAGGAGCCTCTCCTCCAGAGATTGCCTGGTATGATAGGGCTAGGGTACAAAACTATACATTAGCTAATACCGGTGCCCCCGAGGTCGGTATGTTCAAGTTTTTGCGAGGTCGCGGCATTCCTATGTTGTATAGGGCTACACCTATACGTACTCCACAAATATACCCACCAGGGTAAGATAACTCGCAGCCTCGCGCTCATTCAGATAAAGAAAAAGAACCCCCCGTATCATACATTGATTATACAGAATCAAGCTCAACTAGCCCACGCACCAACGCGCCCTCGCCCTCTTGTTGATACCATCAGACAGTTCTCATATTAAAAAGGACATCCGGTAAGCTGTTAGTATTGTAGCTCTACCCTTTGGGCACGGCCCTCGGTAGTATATAGAAGAACTAGTGCCGGGGGCCGATAGCCCGTAAAGGGAACCGCTAGTGACCGCTTAGCAGCAGTGAGGTTAATTGCCGAGAGGTAGCAAACCAGCTTCTCATGAACTTGTGCCGGGCTTCTTCAAGCTTCCTATCTATTCCCACCCGATCATTTGTAGGAGCCGTACTATATTATACACCACCATCTTCAAAACACAAGAGAAATATTAGCTTAACTAATAGCAGGGTGTCAGGAATGGAGAACAAGAGCGTAGCGATAGGACTAAGACTAACTAGAACTCCAAGGGAGGGAAGAAGCGAGGAAGAAAAGAAAAAAAAACGCAGCTAAATAGCAAATAGCCAGCAGAAACAATAAAAATACCTCTATCAGGGTCTATTTACACCCAAATCTATGGAGGTCCCGCCTACACCAATCCCTCGCTCGGCGGGCATTTATGGAATGATAGTATATCTAGTAACGAAGAAGGAAGAAAGTAAAGGAGAAAAGCAAGAAGGCAAAAGAAAGAGGCGATGATAAAACACCGGTCGGCAGCAAATGAGAGGATCGATTGGGTTGCGTTAGGATGGATGTCTGTTTTCCCTGAAGGGTACCGGAATCCTAGGGGGCCGACGGAAGGAGGTTGAGGCAGCCTGGGTGGTGTGGTTGGGGAGAAGTCGCTATCTGTGGGCTCGGAAAGAGAATGCTCGAAGTTCAATACCACTTCGCGTTCATCGGGGTCTGCAAATGGGAGTGTAGGTTCACCATTAAGGTCTGCAACGCCGGTATTAGGATCATCACCTCTGAATTGCATCTCCACCACACCCCGGTCTCCAGCGGGCGGCGGACAGGATTCCTGGCCGCCGGAGTCTGGTACGCCGGAATTGGCATCGCCCCATCCCTGAATGATTCTCACAACCTCATCATGCCCTTTAGAGAGAGCCAACGATAATGGGGTTTGGCTGTTGTTATCTAGCGTGGCGATGTGGACATCTTTTCGCTCCAAAAGCATCTTTACTACCCCCTCATGCCCACGCCGAGCGGCCCAAGAAAGTGGCGCCCGGCCATATTTAGTGTCTGCCGTATTGGGATTGACATCCCCCCGCCCCAAAAGCACCCCTACTACCCCCTCATGTCCGCCCCAAGCCGCCCACGAGAGCGGCGTTCGGCCAGAGGTACCTGCTGCTCCGGGGTTGACTTCTCGTTTGAGAAGCATTTCCACCACCCCTACGTGCCCGCACTCAGCCGCCAACGAGAGTGGCGTTCGGCCATATCGGGTGTCTGCCTGGTCGGGATTGACGTCCTCCCGCTTCAAAAGCATCTCTACGACCTCCCCATGCCCACGCCAAGCGGCCCACGAGAGTGGTGTTCGGACAGAGTTGCCTGCCATATTGGGGCTAACATCCTCTCGCTCCAAAAGAATCCTTACTACACCTCCGTGCCCGTACTCAGCCGCCAACGAGAGTGGCGTTCGACCATACCGGATGTCTGCTTGGTTAGGATTGACGCCCTCTCGTTCCAAGAGCATCTTTATGACCCCCTCACGCCCGCGCCAAGCCGCCCATGAGAGTGGCGTCCGGCCAGATGTGTCTGCTGTATTGGGGTTAACGTTCTCTCGTTCCAAAAGCATCTCCACCACCCCCTCATGCCCGCGCTCCGCGGCCCACGAGAGTGGGGTTCGGCCATATTGGGTGTCCGTCGGTTCGGGGTTGATATCCCCTCGTTCCAAAAGAATCCTTACTATCCTCTCATGCCCGTTCTCGGCCGCCAAGGAGAGTGGCGTTCGGCCATATTCGGGGTCTGCCGTATTAGGGTTGACATCCTCTCGTCCCAAAAGCAGCTTTACTACACCATCGTGCCCGCTCTCAGCCGCCCATAAGAGTGCTGTGCGGCCATATTCGGCGTCTGCCTGGTCGGGATTGACGTCCTTTCGTTCCAAAAGCATCTTTACTATCCCCTCATGCCCGCTCCCATCCGCCCACAAGAGTGGCGTTTGGCCATGAAAGGTGTCTGCCGTATTGGGATTGACATCCTCTCGTTCCAAAAGCATTTTTACTACCCCCTTGTGACCGCACTCAGCCGCCCACGAGAGTGGTGTCCGACCATCTCGGGTGTCTGCTTGGTCAGGATTGACACCTTCTCGCTCCAACAGCACCCTCACCACCTCCTCTTGCCCCCTTCCGGCTGCCCATGTGAGAGCCGTACTCCCCATGCAATCGGCTGCATTCACGTCCCATTCCTTCATCTCCAATACGGCAGCAACTATCTCGGCGATCCCGAGAAATGCTACTCCGTGGAGCCCGGTAAACCCTGTAGGACCTCCGAGCCCGTGAAAATAAGGGCCTGAGATTCTATCTTGATTATAGCGCAATAACAGTAGTTGAGTGGATACATGCTCATCGAATTTATCGAGAAGTCTCAACGCAAGTAGCTTGACATTTTCCGTCATCCCCTTTCTTGCGTGTTCCCCCCAGTAATAAGAAGCATACTCCAGAAGGGGCATCGTTGAGGGGGCAGAGTAAAGAGTTGGCGAAAGATCCCGGATACATCTAAGATTGAGGTATGTCAAGCAAACCTCCGCAATTGTTGAGTGGGGACTAGGGAATAGGGTCGGATCAGCCGAGAGATGCTCTTGCAGAGTAAAGTGCACCAGTCGGACAGTGGACGAAGATGCCTCGATTGTGACAAGACCGAGAGAAGATGCTAGGAGTGTCCGTAAAGCAGGAACATTTTCCTGATCCAGATCCGCAGATCCTATCTCCACACCCAAGGCATGACAGAGCTCCTCAGCCCGTAAGGCCCGTTTCGAATGCAACACCCACATGAGGACCTTCAGCCCGAGTATTGATTTATTTCCTTTCTGCGCCTTCAGTCGCCTTAGAGTCGCCGTATATGCATCACTTAGCCCACTGCCTTGCGTCATCTCTTCAAGTTTCTTTCTTCTCTGACGAATTGTCACCTCTCCCAGGATAGCGTCGATGCTTAGCGAAACGAGGAGGAATCTACACACAATCGCAGGTAAGTATACATCATCGATAGAGCGGAAATGCTAAAGGCAGGAACGCACATATCAGATATCCTCTCTAGAACAATCCTAACAATATCCTCCCGTAAATCATTGTTCATAGCCTCTGGCTCGGCATCCCTGTCTAACCTCATCTCCAGATAATTCTTGATATCATCCGTGTTAGGGCTGATGGGTATCACAACCACCTTAGTGAAGTATCTTTGAATATCCTCCTTGACATGGGGCCTCCCGGTGAGGAATATTCTCGTCGTAGGGGATTCCCGAACAATATCTCTCAGCGACTCAAGAAGCTCTGGTAGGTGCTTCGGCAGGCATTCGTCTAGTGCATCGATGCAGATGAAAACTCGGCGTAGCGAAGCGATAGTGGTCCTCAACATTTCCATCAGATCTGCAAGTCGCAACCCTCTACCACCAAACTCCTTTTTCCCTTCTTGAAACGCCTCGCGTATATCCCCCGGGATGCCCTCCCTTCCTACCAGCTGCTTCAGAATAGCTCCCATCACGTTGGTGATTGTCTGGTCTCGCTGGGCGAGGAAGTCGTAGTATAAGCCTGCGACAGCGATATTTTCCTTCTTTGCCTGATCGCACAGGCTGTCGATCACCAGGGAACTAATATTTCTGATTGTCAGCCATATTCGCTTCTTCACAGAACCCTGCAACTTGCCTTAGATACGTCTTGCCTACTCCCGGATTCCCGGAGCAGAACAAGACAGCCTCATTGGCTCCACCCTCATCACGTCTCCACTCCCGAAACTCGCTCGTATCTAAAAGCCAATCCCCGACACTGTCGAATCGGTCGGTGCGCACCCCTTGATGTCTGGTATTTGGCTCCAGTGGGGAGAGCCAACGCATAATCTGCGCATCTTCGTCGGATCTATACACGGTGTTGTTGAAACTCCCTATTATGTTGCCGCAGTTGGAATAGCTGTCGTACAAATTGACCGATCGCATATGTGTAGTCTGCGCCATGATTTTATGTCCAAAATGTCGGCAGAGTATAGAAACAACAATATGTAGGGCTAACGGGGCAATCCATAAAACCTCTTCGGGCAGAGCTGAAGAAAAGGGGAACGATGTGGCTCGTTTTGTGGCGACCACCGTCAAATTAGTTTCAGACGGAGAAATATCAGTGTGGCGGACGGCAGCCAGCCACACCCGTTGGTTTACTTGTCGATTGGCAGACTGCTGGCACTGGCCGCGCTAATTACCCCATCTGCGGTACTCGAGTACTCGTCCCAAAGTAAAGTTGGGTGGGGCGGCCGGATCCCCAGCGGTTGGGGAGTCTTATCCATGCGGATGGGTTGATGCGCGTCACTTACGGTAGTCCTCGAGCACCGGTATCGCTAGCTGCGCGTGTTTCAACCACCAAGCTTTCTCTCCCTGCGCACCGATAGACGAGCCCATTTAAGCTCTGGCTAAACCAACCACGGATCGGCACGGGGAAGGCGGGGAGAATTTGAGGGGAAGAAAATATACTAAGATAGCCACTATTTTCTCATCTTAATAAATGCCTTGGTAGCCCCGGCCGGGTGTTACCTTTCCACTCTCTCATGTCTCATCATCCAACAATTCAGACCCACCTCCCACCACCTCCTCCAATATCTTTTGTAAACCAGACTACAAAATGTCAACCACAGCCCAACTAACTGGGGGGCTGGAGAGAGCGACACCAGTGCTTGATAGTTGGAAATCCGGACGGACGGCCAGCCCGTGGGACCAGGAAAACAGCAACCCGGATTGCCTGGGTGTGGGAGATAAGCCCTCCGGGAAAGGAGGGAATACGGACGACCAAAACCCGGCGGTAGAAAACCAAGCGACAACAAAGTCAAAGGGAAATGCAGTTCCGAGGGGCGAAAAGATTGGTGAGAGGCTCAAAGATTTGATACTGAACCACCGAAAGGGCTTGAAAAATATGTATGGCGAGACAGAAGACGAGTTGAATAAAAGCCTGGAGGCTCCGATCAAAAGAGGGGAGGAGATGGCCAGAAAATTGACTATGGAGATGGGATGTAGTCGTGAGATTGCGACAGATTTAACCGCATTGACGCTTTATGATGTGGCCGTCTTAATCCGTATGTTCCGATGCTACTGCTCATTCCTTGGGGCATTCTTTTGCTTATTGTTGGATGGATGGATAGCTGACTCCAACTCCATGATCTACGAGCAAAACGGCACGAGGAAGGATACCCTGATACAGTTTATCGACCACATCACGGAAATTTGTTCGATGGCAAATGAATCCGGGATCCTTGCTATGCGCTTTATGAACCGTAGGGGAGGCAAAAAAAACTGGACCGGGAAATCGCAGGAATATCTAGATCACCACAGCTATGGTGGTGCGACAAGGATAGGGACGGAGCTTAAGAAGAAGATCCTGGATAAATTTACGACCGGAAATCCCAGTCAGAGCAAACCCCTGCTAGTGCTAATTGTCACTGATAGCGGAGTATGCCTTTCTCCCAACATTTCTAAAGTCATATAATAACCATCAGAAAATAGGTCGAGGGGGAGAAAAGAGGTCATCTGAAAAACGTCATTCGCGAATGTGCGAAAGAGTGTGAGGGAGCCGGTAAAGGGTCTGACGGTTAGTCGGTCGTGGGGTTTTGATGATGTACTTCCATTCCAATACTCACAATCAGTTCACAGCCGTAAGATTCCAATTCACACGCGTCGGAAACGGTCCCGGCGCGGCTCAGCTATTGATAGACCTGGACGAAGATCGAGACATCCGAAAATACATCGACGTGTTGCCGGTGGAATTCGATCTCGAGCGCTTATTGGCAGATAAGTGGTTTATAGTATATCATACTCAGCTCTTCTCTAAGCCTTTAAAGCGGAAGCCCCACTAACCCCGTCTTTATTTTTGAAACATAGTTACCGAAGATCTTGCTCGGTGCAATTTTACCTGAGGTAAGGCCTCCTCGCCTCAAACATCTGGCCCAACAATTCGATAACAAGAGAGGATAGTGGGGTCAAGATGAGATAAAGGACCTCCTCTCCGATTCAGACAAGTATGCCGAGTACACTGATTCTGGAGATGACTGGGCGGATACAGATTAACTGGAGTTTGACATGGGGGGTTTCCGGCACCCCATCTCGAGTCAGTTTCCTTTGAATTAACCTAAGTAGGTACGTTCCGGCTTGGCTATAGGCCTCTGGTTTTTACGGGGGGGGATTCTTCTTCTCTTTTTACGAGGAGCTATGGCTCCGAGAGGATAGAGAGCTCTAAGGAGATACTCGTTTGTTCTTTTATATAGGCTCAGGGACACCAGCACGAACGATATTGGAAAACTTGGATTTTTTTGGATCTGATGTGTGAATTTTGTATGAAAGCGGACAGTCTACAGACAAGGATAGATAATGGCTTTAGTGATTTCATTTGTTCTGGAGTTGAAAGAATTGCCAGAAGGGTTTATGGTCACGCCCTTCGTTTCTTACTATTGCGGAAGCACGCATGCAAAGGGGATCATAGATGGGGAGAGATCAACTAGTATGGGCAAAGATGGAATGATTGAGACGGTTTTTTCATTACCCCCATACAGACTTGCGTTCTGTCAGTTAGTTCGAAGAGGATGACGAGCGAATGTAGTTTCCGGAAATACCTACCATTTGGTTTAGCCGTGGTCTAGTTCGAGCGCTCGACCGTTGGGCCATTTATGATATTGGTTATCCTCCCGCAAATTTTCTAGTGGGCGCCTGCCCTCAATTTCATATAAACAAGTGTGGTGAAAACGGAAGCTTTGTTCCATTTCGAGTGGTGAGATTACCGCGAGCTGCTCACCAGTCCTGGAACTTTTGATCCTCTTAGACAGTGATTCACCGCCACGCTCCCTCTCAGAGGGGATAAGTATAAAATTTCTAAATGCTTTCACATAATATCACTCGGTACCCAATTCCCCCGACAGCATGCACCTATGATCCCCACACAAGACTAAGAATAGTAGCCCACTTAGCAAAGGGAAGTGAGAGGGCCGTAAAGGCTAGGCGGTGGAAATGGCATTACCGAACCGTTTTTTGTAGTGGGAAGATTGGTGGTGTGGGTATCTGCCCCGGCCTACTCGTAGAAAGGGTGCGCACAAATTGAGGAAAAACAAGCGCTGGTTCCTTTGGGGATTCGTTCGGTGAGGTCACTGTAGGTAGGGGGGCATTTGTCGGATGCGGTGGAGGGGGTTGTGTCTCGGGTGAACCCTGGGAGTGGAGCGTTATAAAATTTGCCCCAACCGCAGAGTGAGATTTTTAATTGTTTCTAATGAGTTTAGAACTTGATGATTATGAGTCAGCCGATTGTGAGAAGAGATCAGCGCTCATAAAATATCCAACCAAAGCCCTACAAGTTAATACACTAGGGTTGAGGTCATGGAGGTGCGCCCATGCATTAGCATGGATGCGGGGTTGGGAGAAAGTGCAGAATTCAGGATATAATACCTAGTAAGATGTGGATGCACACCAGACGAAGGGAAATAGCAAAGTAGGTATTATGTACTTACCTTCACACAATACTAGTGAAGGAAACCAGTTTAAAGGCAGCTGAATCAGCTGAGTTCTCAAAATACTACGCCAGATACTGTGGGAATGAGGCAGGGGGAACTGAAATGGCTAAGGGGGGGATATTTCTATAGAACTAGGAACACCCTATCCTAGGACCCTATATAGAAGGGGAAAAAAGGCGCTGCTAGCTCTGTTTCTCCTTTATGTGATTTGCCGACGTCGATGTCTAGTTTCCCTGGGCATTGTTTGTAATACGTTTCACCTTCACACTCTATCACTCATCCATCCACCCTCTCCTAAATGTTAAAAAAATGTTCAATGGCCAAGATATATACCGAAGACATGCACGAGTGAGCGATACTTAAGAACTTCGTTCTATCTCAGAGGGCCGGGAAGACCCACTATTTATACAGTGAAACAGCAACATATATTGGCAGCGGAGAAGTTATAGGAAACAAGATAGAAGACAAGAGAAGACAGATGAGAACAAAAGTACATATCTGGTCGATTGATGGCGCAGTGACATGCGGGAAAAGTCAAATAGGGTAAGTTAAACTCGGAACGTAGGAAGCCGACACTAAGGGAGAATGACCGGCTTTGTCGTACTCTAAGACGTAGAAAGTACATATCCGAAAGCCCACTTTCAACACCAAATAGCCGGGACAGATGGGAATCCACAGTACCGCTGGGATAGAGCATGTCTGTTCCTGGCCCTTACTTCTTACACCACACTAGCTAGCAACTTCTTGGTAGAGAGTCTGCTACACAAACCCCCCCAACTGGGAGGATTTACCAGTAAATTCCTGCTCGAAAACGTGCCTGGAGCGTTCTTTCTGAATCAAACCAACCAGGGCCGGAAACACAATATTCGGCAGCCAGAAGCACTAGTTCCTCCTCCTCTGGCAATCTTCTATGAAGATCCCGACTTGTGCACTATGTCCTCCGAACCAGCATATTTCACGCTTGGGCCGAGCTCGGGAATTTAGCTTTGTTATCAGAGGGCGTGAGGGAGTCGGGTAAGCATGTTTAAGGGTGGGATGCGTGATGCGAAGTATGGAGAGACGAGTGCGGGGAAGTGGTAAGATTTAGGAGGTGAGTGACGCGTTTTTTTTTTGCTCGTCTACTTTCTGTCCTATTTTGAAGTTATCCGCGCATACTTTTATTCCATACCTCTCTACATTTGCGTCAGACGGCTGGCTACAAATCTTGTTGAAAATTTCTTATCATTGTCCCCCCTATTTGTGACTACGTAGGTAATATGGCGGGAGAAAAGCTGTTGGGTTCTGGGGGCCGTGTTGGTAGGGATCGGGGGCGGGATAGTGGAATATCTGCAGCACTGTCCGCGGAGTGCTTGCGAATGAGAAAGCGCCACAGTAGGGTCTTAACTGCATCAACGGGACCTTCACTATTCACATCTCCCATCCACCGTACAGTTTGGTGCGAGGGGATTCACGGCTTCTATTGCACTGCGTGGATATCGAAGATGAACTTAACTGGCGCTCGAAGCTCGAGTCCGCCCCCGCGGGCCGTTGATCTCGGTTAAGGAGCTGTTGTGGGGCTCTTGCTTGAGCGGGAGGATGTAGACCCCAACTCGACGACCGACCGGGACTTCCACCAAACGCTACATTACTAGGCTGGAGAGCTGCTTAGGAGGGTCTTGAGATATTGCTACCTGGGCGAGAAGACGTTAGTCAAAATGCCCCCAACGCCGTAGGGCATACACCACTCAGCTTCGTGGTCGCTAGTGACTACGAGGGGGTAGTAAGACCGCTCCTGGACTATGGAGCTGTTAGCCCTAACGGAGCGGAGATCGACTACCGGTAGATTGCTTGGATACCACTTGTCCTCGTTGCTTCCTGCGGGCGGGAACGGATGCGAAGAAGTCGCTAGAGCGGATAGACATCAACCAAACACAGACGGGACAACCCCCTCGCGGGAGCTCTAACTTACTTGCGATCCCAAGCCTGCAAAGCTACTGGTAGACCGCGAGGACGTGGATCCTAATCGCGCTGACAATCGCGCCAAACACCTTTGCATTGTGCGTGCAGATTAGGACAGGAGGTAATATTAATGAGGCTTCTGGGTAGAGACGATGCCGAGCCTGTGAGTAGTGGAGGGTTAGCACCGCTGGCCGGGGTAGTGCGGTGTAGGTACGTCGGGGCAGTGGAGACGCTGCTGGGATGTCCGGGCGTTGACCTACCGGTAGATCTTAGAGATGGCGATGGGTGCCTGCTGAGGCTGGCTGTTAGGAGGTTCTGAGGATGTTGTTAAATGGGGCGAAGGTTGATCTGAGTCCCGTGGAAGGAGAAGATGGACAGATACGGCTTTCTCGGCTGCTCCAGGTTGGAGGGCGGGGTAGTGGAGGTAGTTCAGCGATGGATTGACGGACTGCGCGTTCTCAGATTCTCCAAGGAACATGACAAATACTAGTCTTACTGGACATGGGTCGTTGTCGGCCGGGTAAAAGTAGCCTGCCATCGAAAACATACCGGGATAGGCTACGGTAAGCGAAGTCCGACACCTACCACATCCGCAGCGCGTCAAGAACCTCAATTCCAACTACCGTATTACCAGAATACACCTGCTAGTAGCCAGGAACCCAGATATTTAACATAAGACTATCTGTTCGTGCAAACAAGAGAATCCAAAGGTGTTGAAAGGTTCCTCTAAGCTTCGGGTCCCCTCCTCGAAAGTACGGCACGTATTTTGGAACTTCAGATTTTCACAGGCCCACCAGCAAGGCGAAACAGGTCCGATTCAGCTGAAGTTTGAGTATCGTGAAGCCCGGGCCAGCCCTTGATTCCCTGGCATGCTAGATAATCAATCAAGGTCAAAACGACGTTGTCCCGTGGCTGTGGAGATAGCCATTTTTAGTGAAGAAAGGACAATTGACTATGGCCTTTGTCACCGCTCTCACTGCTATCCCTTTGGATAGGCCGCTTGCCACACACAGGAACCTTCGGTAACCCATAATTACCCGTTAAATTATTCCCATCATGCCAGACACTGCAACGACAATGCAACTATCTTACCAACATACAAACTCCATCTTCTGTGAGATCCCCCTGCCCAACCGCTTGATGGAGTAACCCCATCGTCGGATGTCATGTTAGGACATATTAGTTAGCAGGCGAGTGGGACTGTCATCGTGTCGATGGTGAGTGGTGTTTCTGGTGTTTGTACGATAGAGAGCCCACTGTGCGAAGTGGCTACCACAAACTGTACGGTAGTTAGTCCCAGCTGCGTTCTCCTTTCTCTCTGTATGATCATCATCGCTCTACACATCGAATAGCGAACACACTTCAGTTTTTCTATCACCTTCGTTCCGGGTCTCTTCTCACGACGCTCGCCTCACGGCAGCCTCCTAGCAGTGCTTGTACGGCGGCAGTTATCCCTCGCACGACTGGACCTCCATCACCGCTCACATGCGTTGCCCCTTCACGACTCCTCCCAAAGGACCAAGTGCTTCTAGATTTCCCCTTCCTCTCCTTCCTCTCCCTTCCTCGTGCAACACTACATAAACAAATTTACCAGGCGTGAGCCTCCCTATGAACAAAGCATGTCTCCAATCCAGCAAAATTATATTCCTTTTTCGCGCTACCTTAGCCACCTAATCCCCGTGCGAGCTACTGTATTAAGAGAAAATTCAAAATTCATCTCTCAATACCCATATAATAATCGGTGGTGAATGATTGATTAGTTCTCTCTACTTATTCATGCTGCGCAGTTTCTCCATAACTTGTGAGAATAAATGCCTAATATAGTGACTGCAGTTTTACAAGCAAGAGGAGGTTATGCTAGGTATTGACTCAGTTTATATTTCGGCACTCTGCTGATTGACTTGATCATACGCCATATGCCTAAGCACATCGCGGTATGAAATTGTGTTTTACAGGAATCTGTGATGCGGAGCCAGGTAGTGGTAATCCCTCAAACCCTCAACCGAGTTTGTATTTCCTTGGCATGGAGATGATTAGATAGTAGTTGCCACATAACGAGCCACATCTCTCCCTTCTTCCCCCGCTTTGCCCGCAAGAAGTTTTGTAAACTCCCCTAATAATCCTACATAGTGCTGCGCCATTCCTACTCTCAGCCAACAATTCGGACAAAACATCATGGTCCAGGCTGCAGATACCCAATCGGTCAGGTTCGGCGACAACAATGCCAACAACTACAACACCATAGCGAGTTATAACAAGAGTGTCAACAAGACAGTATATAAATCCGATGGGGATGCGCAGATTATGCGTTGGCTCTCTCCACTAGAGCCAAACAACATACATCAGAGCATACACGCTAACCGGTTCAATGGTGTCGGGGATTGGCTTTTGGGAACAACGAAGTGGATGGAGTGGAGGGGTGAGGATGGTGGAGCCGATAAGGCTGTCCTGTTTTGCTCCGGGAATCCGGGAGTAGGCAAGACATATCTAAGGTAAGTAGTAGGACCCTTTCAAGGAAGCGAGTACGGCTGATGGCTAGAAATACTAGTTCCTTTGTGATCGACACCCTCTGCGATCAGGCAGGAGGGGGAGATATCGCTGTTGCAAGCTTCTACTACGACTTCCTTGCTCAGCAAGAGCAAACAATCACCGACGTGATGGGCAGTATTCTGAGGCAGCTAGTCGGGAGAGACATCCCGAAGTATATACGCCAGGCGTTTCAAAAAGGGAACGCTAGCAGAGGGCCGCGACTTGCAGATCTGATGGCAATGTTGAGGACCACTATCGCTTCGCTCCGCCAAGTTTTCATCTGTATTGATGCACTAGACGAATGCCTACAGAAAAACCTGCCTGAGCTTCTTGAGTCGTTGAGAGATACTGCTCAGAGGTCCCCTACGACGAGAATATTCCTCACCGGGAGGCCCCACGTCCGTGAAGATATTCAAAGATATTTCCCCACGGCCGCTGTGGCGCTTATCAGTCCTAATACTGATGATATCAAGAATTGTCTAGAGATGAAGTTTGACAGGGATATCTATCCAGAGGCGATGAACGATAATTTACGGGCGGCTATTGTGAGAATTATTCTGGAAAAAGTATCTGATATGTGCGTAAAAGCATTTAGCATTTCCACTCTATAAATAATGTAAACTTACCTGCGATTGTGTGCAGATTTCTCCTTGTTTCGCTAAGCATCGACGCCATCCTGGGAGAGATGACAATTCGTCAGAGAAGAAAGAAACTTGACGAGGTGAAGAGAGGCAATGGATTAAGCGATGCCTACACGGCAACTCTGACGCGACTGAAGACACAGGAGAGAGGTAGATCAACACTTGGGCTGAAAGTCCTGACATGGGTGTTGTATTCGGAACGGCCGTTGCGGGAAGAGGAGCTCTGTCATGCTCTGGGAGTCGAGATGGGATCTGTAGATCTGGATCCGGAAAACGTTCCTGCTTTACGGATACTCCTAGCATCTTGTCTCGGTCTTGTCACAGTTGAGGAGTCTTCGTCCACTGTCCGATTAGTGCACTCTACTCTGCAAGAGCACCTCTCGCGTAATCCGACGCTATTGCGAAATCCCCACTCAACAATTGCCGAGGTTTGCTTAACATACCTCAATTTTGGAAAGGTCCGGGGCCTTTCGCCAAATCCTTCATCTGACCCCACGACCATGCCCCTTCTAGAATATGCTTCTTATTACTGGGGGGAGCACACAAGAAAGGGGATGACGGAAAATGTCCAGTTACTTGCACTCAAGCTTCTCGATAGATTTGATGAGCATATATCTGCTCACCTACTGTTGTTACACTATAACCAGACAAGAAGCTCGGGCCCTTGTTTTTCTAGCGCCGGAGGACCTAAAGGATTTACCGGGCTCCACGCAGTAGCATTTCTCGGAATCGTGGGGATAGTTCCCGCCGTATTGGAGATGAAGGAATGGGATGTTAATGCAGCCGATTGCATGGGGAAGACGGCTCTCACATGGGCAACTAGAAGAGGGAAAGGTGAGGTGGTAAAGGTGCTTTTGGAGCGAGAGGATATCGATCCCAATGTAGCAGATATCCAGGATGGACGGACACCGCTCACACTAGCAGCGGAGAACGGGCATGTGGGACTAGTAAAGATCCTTTTAGAGCGGCAGGATACCAACCCCAATACGGCAGACACCAAATATGGCCGAACGCCACTCTCGTGGGCCACTTGGCGCGGGCATGAGAAGGTAGCAAAGATGCTTTTAGAACGAGAGGATATCGATCCCAATGTAGCAGACACCCAGGATGGACATACACCACTCACACTAGCAACAGAGAGCGGGCATGAGGGACTAGTAAAGATCCTTTTAGAGCGGCAGGATACCAACACCGATATGGCAGACACCAAATATGGCCGAACGCCACTCTCGTGGGCTGCTTGGCGCGGGCATGAAAAGGTAGCAAAGATGCTTTTGAAACGGGAGGATATCAATCCTAATACGGTAGACACCCAGGATGGACAGACACCACTCACACTAGCAGCAGAGGGCGGGCATGGGGGACTAGTAAAGATCCTTTTAGAGCGGCAGGATACCGACCCCAATATGGTAGACACCAAATATGGCAGAACGCCACTCTCGTGGGCGGCTAAGTCTGGGCATGAGGGGGTAGCAAAGATGCTTTTGGGGCGGGAAGATGTCCGTGCTGCCATGCCAGATAACAAGAACCAAACCCCATTGTCATTGGCTCGCTTTGAAGGGCATGATGGTATAGTCAGAATCCTACTCGAACGAGACAATCTTAATCCCGACACGAGAGATCACCGTAGTCAAGCATCACTTCCGCTGAGCGGTATAAATGGGGACGAGTTTCCGGTAGGAATGAGGGTTAGAGATGGTGATCCTAATACCGAGGTCGCAGCCCCCAGTGGCCAACCCGTAGCGATACCAGCGGGTGAAAAACAAGTGGAAAATCTAGTAGCAAAAGAGCCAGTAGAAAATATAACCCTTAACAGCCAACGGACTATCGGAAGGCTCAAGGATGTAATCACCAACCACCGAAAGGGCTTGCAAAAAATGTATGGAGGGACAGGAGCGGAACTGGATAAATGTCTAGAGATGCCAACAAAAAGGGGAGATGAGATGGCGAGAAACTTGACTAAGGAGATGGGATGCAATGGTATGGTTGCGAAAGATTTAAGTGTGCTAACACTTTATGATGTAGCCATCTTAATCGGTATGTTCCGGTTCCAGGGTGCATTCCTTAAGGGTTTTTTCGCTTATTCTTGGATGGATAGATGACTCTGATTCCATGATATATGAGGAAAATGGCGCCAGGAAGAAGACCCTGATACAGTTTGTCGACCACATCACGGAAATCTATTCAATGGCAAATGAATCCGGAATCCTTGCCATGCGCTTTACGAACAGTTATCAAGGCAAAGAAAACTGGACTGGGAAGTCGGGGGACTATCTGGATCACCACAGCTACGGCGGCTTGACAAGGATAGGGACGGCACTCAAGGAGAGGATTCTGGATCCTTTTGCGATCGGAAATCCCAATCAGAGCAAACCCTTGCTAGTGCTAATTGTCACTAGTAGCGCAGTATGCCTTTCTCCCAATATTTCCCAAGCTATATAATAACCATCAGAAAATAGGTTGATGCTGAAGAAAAAGACCATCTGAAAAAGGTCATTTATGACTGTGTGAACGAACGCGAAGGAGCTGGCAAAGGGAGAGACGGTTAGTTGATCGTGGTGTTTTGGTGGTATACTTTGCTCCAATACTTACAATGGGTTCACAGCCATATCATTCCAATTCTCACTCATCGGAAACGATCCCGGCGCAGCCAAGTTGTTGGAAGACCTACACCAAGATCCAGACATCGGAGAATACACCGACATGTTCACGGTCGGGCTCGATCTCGAACGCCAGATGGAAGATAAGTGGTTTGTGGTATGTCATAATCCTCTCTTCTCAAAGCTCATTAATCAGAAACGGAAGCCCCTCTTCTGACTTCATATTTTCGAGAAACAGTTACCGAAGATCTTGCTCGGTGCAATTTTACCTGATGTAAGGCACCCCCAACTCAATCCTCTAGGTAATTCGCTAATAATGGGGGACAGTGGGGCGAACAGGATGGCCACAATTATATCGAGGAGCATGACTGCCTCGCTGATAAAGAGGATTCCAGGGACGATGATTCTGAATTCGACTGGGAGGAATAACTTTAGCCTACGGTAATAAGGAGGTTCCTGGCACCGTGGCTTGGCCGGATGTTTTTAAATTTCAACCAAACAGGCGCGTTCTAATTTAGTTGTTCGCCGTTAGTTTTCATAGGGTTTTCATTTTTTTTATGGGCTATGGCCGCGGGGGGGTAGGCTCTAAGGAGGTGCTCACTTGCCCCCTATATAAGCGTAGGGATGCAAGCACGAAGGACAAAGCAAAACTTGAATTTCTCTGGATCTGAAGCGCGAATTTTCTAGTAGGTTTCTTTATGATTTCCTACAGCTGGTGTAGTGAAAGTGCAAGTCTCACTTTCATTTCGAATGGGGGGCTGTAGCGAGCTTCCCACCTCCCTCGAGTCTTCTACTACCCTAGATCGTAATTTACGGTCACACTGCCTCTCGCAAAAAACAAGAATAAAGTTGCTAAACGCTTTCACAATATATCACTCGGTGCACTGCCCTGTGTCCATTTCTGCTGACACACACTTATGATCTCCATAGAAGACTCAGAATAGTATGATGGTCCACTTGGGCCTGCCATGTCATGCTTGATCAGAGGAAGTGAGAGGACCATAAGACCCGATAGTAGACACGGATTACCGAATCATGTATTGTGAAAATCAGCGCTGTGGGAACTGCCCCCCCCCCCCCCCCCGGGCCTACCCACAGAAAGGATGCACATCAATTGTGGGCAAACAAGCTCTATAATTCCCTTTGGAGATCCATTCGTTGAAGTCATTATAGGCAAGAAACATTTGTAGGATGTCATTGAGGGGGGTTACATCCACGGTAGGAGGCTGCAAAACTTGCGTAGACGCTGCAGAACCCGCTCCGCTTATACCCCGAGAATCTAGAGAAGTCGAAGCCTGTTTGTTTAGAGATTGGGATGAGACCAGCTGAGGTGGTCCAGTGAGGCTTGATTACGAGGCCTCTTCTTTTTTCCCTGGAGGGGAAAATAGTTTGCCCTTCTCCGTTTTGGCCTTCAGCGAAATTTGTTGCTCTTAAGGTCGGGTATCAGAGGAGGAAAATAGACCGAATGAAGGACTTGTTCGGTATCCCGAGAAAGTGCGCGAATTGGCGTCGAGACTGAAGAGCGGGGTATCAGGTTGCGACTGGGTGAGCTCGGCACGCATCTGGGAGAAAATAAGTCACCCATAAGACCGAGTTATGGCCCAAGAGTTAAATTTTTGGTCAAAATTTGTCTCGAAAACATAAAATCCTTACCTCCGAGGTGAGCCTTTCGCACCTGCTAAAGGTGCTAGGGATACATAATTGCTTGATCTCGGTCTTTAAGAAATTCACTTGGCTACTGTGCGACTAGGACATCCCAGCTATCGGGTAGATATCCAGGTATCGTGGATAAAGGGAGGAAAGTTGTCTACAAGACTAGCACACATATCATATCCCGGAACTCTAGACAAACGAACGCTTCCAATTGTGCTGCTCCTGCGGCTACGTGGTCTGCCCAGGTCGTGGTCCAGTTTCCCTAGTTATTCTCTGTAACATGTTTCAGTTTCATGCCCTATCACTCGCTCATTTACCCTCTAGTTTTAGGGCCAGGAGAGTAACAATGTGGGATTTAAGGGTCGCACGCCGACAGATGGTAGAGTAAGGGAATTCGGGTGAAACTTAGGCACTTGGGATAGAAGATATCTGCCCCCGGGCCTCATCTTCCCGGACCGTACTGGCTAGCAACTCCTAGGTAAATTTAGAGAATCTGCAGTACAGACGCCCCCAACCCCGAAGTATCCACTAGTCAATTCTTGCTCGAAAGCGCCCAGGGAATGTTCTTTCCGCGTCAAACCAAACAAAAAACAAAAAACGGAATATTCAGTAGCTAGAAGCAGTGGTATAAATCTCTTCCTCAGCCAATAGAATTATTTAAACCCCCGAGCGCATAGGGTTAGGGTCTAGGAGGATTGGCGGCTCGAAGCGGAGGATTCTTTTGTTATTTGTAATTTAGTTTGTTGAGTGCTTGCTCGATGATAGGAATGGCTTAGCTAGGATGGAATATGTTGAATTCCCTGGATAGTGCTCATCTTCGTGGCGTCCTGCGGACCGGGAGGCATGGCGAAGGGGTTGTTAGAGGAAATAAACATTAACCCAAACTTACAAAACAAGGACGAGACAACCCCTCGCAGTGGTTCTAACGTATTTGCTGTCCTAAGCCTACGAAGCTACTAATAGACCACGAGGAGATGGATGAAAGAGACGATGTCGAGCCTAACCGCATGAATAATGAGGGTTGGACGTCGAACTAATACCGTAAAAACCGAAATAATTGGGCATGGCGCTAGGATGTCCAGAATTTCCCCTTTGGATTAGTGGGAGAAAACACACCGAGAAGATTCTCTTTTAGCCCTCACTCGAGACAACAGACCATACTAGGAGAGGCAGCTCCAACGTCTTAGCGTGATGCCCAATTATTTCGATTTTTACGGTAAAGACGTAGCTAGGATGTCCAGAAGTTGACCTAAACCCTGAAGATCAATGGATGCTCGCTACTCTCTCTCGTTCCTGAGGCCGGCTGTGAGGGTGCTTTGAGGATGTTATTAAATGAAACGAACATTGACACAAACCCCATGAAGGGGATAGACTGATACCGCCTTCTTGGGCTGCTGCAGGTTGGTAGGGGACGATTCAGCAATGGGTTGATGGGCTGCGCGTTCCCGGATTTCCCTAGACCGAAAAAAGTGTGGTCGCTGGATGTAAGTGATGGTCGGCCGGGTAAAATAACCTTTCAGCCAACCAACTGCAACACTTCAAGAGCCTCAACGCCAACTGCCGCATTCGTGAAATTCGCTAACTTATCTCTTTCAGCCCACAATAGGTTTAGGTTGACAAGTTAGCGGAATTGCGCACGCCAGTTGGTGGGTCCGAAGGCCCCGTAACGAACTCTACTCGCGTCGCTGAGAAGGGAAATTCCAGCGCCCTATACAGCACATTTTTCTTCTATTTGAATAATTACAGTATCATTTAAGGCAAAAAACAAAGCAATCACTTGTATAATATTTGAGGTCCTAACTGGCATCCCCTCACCACGGCACTACACTCTTAGGCACAATTGATTCTTTGACCAACACCAATACTGTTCCGTCTTCTTCTGGATCCTTGAGCCTACAATGTGTTGCGGCCCGTATGTACTAGTATAGGAAGCTCTTCCTGTACTAATGATGATAACTGGGAAAAGAATGGTGAGGGCAGAACGCAAAATTTAACCGGTTGGAAGCTATGAGATGCTGCTTGGCATGCCCACGCTATGATTGTTTTATTGTTTGCGGGAATGCTCTCTGGTTTGAGGAAGGCGCATATTCTTAGGCGGATCGGTGGATTGGTGAATCGACGAAGCGCCAAGAAGTCAACCAACCGAAACACGATCGCCTCATCACAACTCGGGAGTTGGGGAGTTGTCAATACTACCCTACTATCTAACGGTAAAGACAGGAGTATATATGAACCCCAACGAAATTATCCTATCCTTCCATGGACCACCACCCATCATTCTCGTCCAGATGTCCCCCTTTCCTCTTTCTATGCCATGCTAACAATGGAAAGACACTGACTCCCACCGTTCATAGCCTCTAGGCATCATCGAACATCTGCGCATTCTGCTCTTTCAGTTCTATCACAGCTCTCCCTACAGCCCTCCCGCTCTCCTTCCTGTGAATGCATCGATCCAAAACTCAAGCGCATTCCCGCAGCCTAACTTAAATGCTTTTCCGAAGCCAAAGCGCGCCCCCGAGGCTAAAACGCGTTCCAAGGCTATCCGAACCATAAGGCAACTATCGTGAGAGCATGCCGGGCAGCACCTCACGACCTCGAGCACCCATACTTTAGGAATATCCTTGGTACATCGGCCGAGGCAGAGGAGAAGGAAGGAGGGCGTGTGTGTGTGTAGGGGGTGCAGGAGCTGGGGAGGGGGCGTCAAAGTGCTGGATGTCTACAGGCTATGAACAATGGGGGGTTTGTCTTTTCGTTGTCAGCATGGGAGTACGAAAAAGTGGAAATGGAGACGTGCAGTGAAAGGGAATGAATATGTGTGTGATCTACATAAATGGAGAATTTCATTGTGGTTTATATATCCTCCTGTCTTTACCGTTAGCTACCGGTGAGGGAACGTCAACGAGAACGAGAGTTCTTCCCCATTCCTAGGTTGTGCGCTGAGGGTCGTATTTTGTTGTGTGAGCTCTTGGCCTTTCGTTTGGTTGTCGTCGCCGTTAATATGGCGATCATTTTAAAATTAGCTGGGCGGCTGAAGCTTTTGTGGGATATATCACGCATCAGCCATGCACCTTCATTAAAGGCAGATGATTGGACTGTAATTATGCCGCAATAAGCCACATCGCCCCACTTTCTTCAGCTCTGGGCACTGAATATTTATAAGCTCCCCTAGTCCCCCCACAAAACCCTCCACCATTTCTACATTCAACCAACGGTTTGGATATAATATCATGGCCCAAACTTCACATTCAGTCACATTCGGTGACGGCAACGTCAACAGCGGGAACATAACCGATAGTTTCAGAAGCTTCTATACGCCCGACGATGATGCACGGATTATGCGCTGGCTCTCTCCACTGGAGCCAGATATCAGACACCAAAGGGTGCGCACCGACAGGTTCGACGGTATAGGGGATTGGCTGTTAGAAACAAGCGAGTTTCGGGAGTGGAGGGATGGTGGGGGTGGAGCCGATAAGGCATTCCTGTTTTGCTCCGGGAATCTTGGAGTAGGCAAGACATATCTGAGGTAATAGGTGGGATTCTTCGAAAGAAGCGAATACTACTGACTTCTAGAAATACTAGTTCGTTGGTGATCGACAGCCTGTGTGATCAGGCAGGGGGGGGGAATATCGCCGTTGCATTCTTCTACTGCGACTTCCTTTCCCAGCAAGAGCAGTCCATCACCAACATTGTGGGTGCCATTCTGAGGCAGCTTGTAGCAAAGGGAGGTATCCCGGATTATCTACGCGAGGCGTTTCGAGAAGCTCAAACGGAGATTGGGGGTAGAGGGCCACGACTTGCGGAACTGATGGCAATGCTGAGGGTGGCTATTGCTTCGCTGCCCCAGGTTTTCATCTGTGTCGATGCCTTGGACGAATGTTTACCAAAGTGTCTGCTAGAGCTTCTCGGGCCACTAAGAGATATTGTTCGGGAGTTTCCTACAACGAGAATGTTCCTCACCGGGAGGCCACATCTTACGGAAGATATCCAAAGATATTTCATGGCAGTTGTGATACCTATTAACCCTAACATCGATGACATCCGGAATTATGTGGAGATGAGATTAGATAGGGATTCCGAGCCAGAGGCGATGAGCAATGATTTACGGGCCGATATTGTCAGAGTTATTCAAGAAAAGATTTCTGAAATGTGGGTTGGGCCATTTTGTATGTCCCCCTATTAATTGTGTATACTCACTGGCGATTGTGGTTAGATTCCTCCTCGTTTCACTCAGCATCGACGCCATTCTAGGAGAGGTCACCATTCGTCAGAGAAGAGAGAAACTTGAAGAGATGACTCTTGGCAGTGGGTTGAATGATGCCTACATAGCAACTCTCACAAGACTGAAAGCACAGAAGGGATATATATCAGTGCTTGGGATGAAGGTCCTGATGTGGGTGTTGTGTTCAGAGCGACCTTTACGGGCCCAGGAGCTCTGCCATGCCTTGGGAGTGGAGACAGGATCTGCGGATCTAGATCAGGAAAACATTCCTGCCTTACGGACGCTCCTATCATCTTGTCTGGGCCTTGTCACAGTCGAGGCGTCTTCATCCACAATCCGACTGGTGCACTTCACTCTTCAGGAGCATCTCTCTCGCGATCCGACCCTATTCCATAGTCCACACTCAACAATTGCCGAGGTTTGCCTGACTTATCTCAATTTTGGAAGTATCAAGGATCTTTCACCAACTCTTCGCTCGGCCCCCGCAACAACTCCCCTTTTAGAATATGCGTCTGTTTACTGGGGCATGCATGCTAGGAGGGGGATGACGGAAAATATCAAAACACTTGCACTGAAGCTTCTCGATAGATTCGATGAGCACATATCTGCACAGATACTATTGTTTCACTATAATCGGGACGGTGGTGGGGGCCCGTACTTTGGCGCAGCAGGAGGACCTGCGGGATTTTCGGGACTCCACGGTGCAGCATTTCTCGGTATCGTGGGGGTAGCTTCTGCGGTACTAGAGATGAAGCAATGGGACGTTAATGCATACGATCGCATGGGGATGACGGCTCTCACATGGGCATCTTTCAGAGGGCACGACGAGGTCGTAAAGGTGCTTTTGGAACGGGGTGACATCAATCCTGAGCAGCCAGACACCAGATATGGCCAGACGCCACTCTCGTGGGCTGCTTCGGACGGGCATGAGGGGGTAGTAAAGATTCTTTTGGAAAGGAGTGACGTCAATCCCGACCAGGCGGACACCGAATCTGGCCGGACACCACTCTCGTGGGCGGCTGAGTCTGGGCATGAGGGGGTAGTAAAGATGCTTTTGGAGCGGGGGGATGTCCGTACTGCCACGCCAGATAACCAGAACCAAACCCCATTGTCATTGGCTCGTTCTAAAGGATATGATGGCATCGTCAGAATCCTACTTGAACGAGACAATCTCAACCCCGATGCGAGAGACCACGGTAGCCAAACATCCCCTCCGCTGACCGCGAGACACGGGGACGAGTTTCCGGCAGAAGTGAGGTTTAGAGATGATGATCCTAATACCGTGGTCGCAGCCCTCAGTGGCCACCCCGTAGCGAAAAAACAAGCGACTGAAAAACAAGTAGTAGAAAAGTTAGTGGCAACTCTTAACGGACAAAGGATTGGCGAAAGACTCAAGGATGTAATCACAAATCACCGAAAGGGCTTGCAAAAAATGTATGGAGAAACAGAAGCGGAACAGGATAAATGTCTGGAGGTGGCATCCAAAAGGGGAGAGGAGATGGCGAGAAAGTTGATTACGGAGATGGGATGCTCTCTCGAGATTGCGCAAGACTTGACTGTACTAATGCTTTATGACGTGGCAATCTTGATCGGTATGTTCTAGTGCCAGTGTGCATTCCTTGGGGCTTGTTTTGCTTATAGTTGGATGGATGGATAGATGACTCCGATTCCATGATCAGCCAGGATAATGGCGAGAGGAAGGAGACCCTGATACAGTTCGTCGACCACATCACGGAAATATATTCGATGGCAAATGAATCCGGGATCCTTGCTATGCGCTTCATGAACCGTGCGGGAGGCAAAAGAAACTGGACTGGGGAGTCGAAAGACTATCTGGACCACCACAGCTATGGTGGTGTGACAAGGATAGGAACGGAACTTAAGAGGAAGATTCTGGATGAATTTGTGATCCGAAAAGATGATCAGAGAAAACCCTTGCTAGTGTTAATTATCACTAATGGCGCAGTATGTCTTTCTCCTAATGTTTCTGAAGCTATATAATAACCATCGGAAAACAGGTTGAGGGTGAGAGAAAAGGTCATCTAAGAGGGGTCATTCAGGGCTGTGTCAATGAGCGCGAAGGAGCTGGCAAAGGGAGAGACGGTTAGTCGGTCGTGAGGTTTTGGTGACACATTTTTACTCCAATACTTACAATGGGTCCACAGCCGTGTCATTTCAATTTTCACGCATCGGAAGCGATCCCGGCGCGGCTATGTTATTGCATAGCCTAGACCGAGATCCAGGAATCGGAGAATACATCGATGTGTTGCCAGTCAAATTCGATCCCAAAGGCGAGTTCCCAGAGAAGTGGTTTGTGGTATGTCGTGGTTTGCTCTTCTCTAAGTTCATTGAGTTAAAATGGCCCCTCGCTGACCTCGTATTTGTTTTTGAAATAATAGTTACCGAAGATCTTGCTTGGCGCGATCTTACCGGAAGTAAGGCCTCTCTACCTCAACTCTCGGCCCTAACAATTCGCTAACAATGGAGAACAGTGGAACAAACAAGATGGGCACACTGTGGCGAGGTAACCATCTCGCTGAGAAGGATTCTGAGGGCTTTAATGCTGAGTCCGACTGGGAGTAAGAGTCACATGGGTCTGATATGGAGGTTTCTGGCACCGCCTCTTAGGCGGATGTTTTTAAAATTAAATTCGGTACCCGCCTTCTGGTTTCATTGCTAGCCTTTGGCTGTTGGGGAAGTGGGGGAGCCGTAAGGCCCGGTGGTAGGCATGGCATTACCGAATGATATAGCGCGAAGATCAGCGGTGTGGGTGCTGTGCCCCCTCCCCCCCCTCCCCTCCCTCCCCAGCCCACTACAGAAAGGGTGCATACGAACTACGGGCAACCAAACGCGATGTTTTTCTTTAGGGATTCGTTTGTTGAGGCCACTGTAGGCAGGAATCATTTGTAGGATTTGGTTGAGGGGAAGTTATGCCCAAGCTGAATTTTCGGAGAGGGAGGTCGCAAATTTTGCGCGGGCGTGCCGGACTTAGTATTGCTTATAACCCTAGAATCTGGAGAAGTCGAGGTTTGCTTGTTTAGAGAATGACGAATAGTTCGTTTTCTTTTTGTTTTGGCCTGTAGTGAAATTTGTGGCTCTTGGCTGGGCAAGAGAAAGACCAACTATGATAACTGAACGAAAGGTTTGTTCGGTATCCCGAGAAAAGAGCACAAGCTGTCAAGACTGAAGAGCGGGTATAGGTTGCTATGATACCGTACTGGGTATGATAGGTCAAGACCAGGTCCAGATAGTAAATCACCAGCAAGACCAGGCTATAGCCCTAGGGTTGAATTTTGGGTCAAAATTTGTCTTGAGAACGCAGAATCCTGGTTTCCGAGATGAACCTTCGGCACCTTTTAAAGAAGCCAGGTTAGATACGTATTTGCTCGATCTCGGTCGTCAAGAAATTCACTTGGCTACCGTGCAACTAGGACATCCCAGATATCAGGTAGATATCCACCTATCCTAGTCACAAAGTAAAAGTTTTGACATTTAATATTTGGGTAGAAGTTGAGGGAAGGGCGCTGAGGGCTATAGGTGGATAGGAAAGGTGTCTGCGGAACTAGCATACATACCAATCCCGGAACTCTGGATAGAAGAATGCTTCCAATTGTGCTGCCCCTGTGGCTATGTGATTTTCCCATGTCGGGGTCTAGTTTCTTTAGTTATTCTTTATATGATAATACGCTTCAGCTTCATACCCTATCACTCGCTCATTTACCCTCGGGCTCCAGGAAAGGGATAGTGTCAATGCGGGGTTTAAGGGTCGCACACTGGTAGGCGATAGTGTTGAATATCTCGAAGGTGAGGTGAACGAATATGAACTGAATACACGTTTTGAATTGAGGATCAAGATTGTCCGTTGTCTCTTAAGTACAAGACGATGGTACTTATACCTGAGAGAGGTATCTAGATAGAGGGCTAATAAGCGAGCTTCCACTATGCCTAACCAGGCATGCTGCCATCACATTGAAGCCATTATTCTAACACACCCGCACTTCAATGATTTCCTTGTAAATAAAGGAAACAAAAAGGAAGGAAGGAAGACAAAATGGAGAGAATACAAGAAGGAAGAATACAGAACTCATAGCCTTATTAAAAACCCATTATCGCCTGAAAAAACCCTGTGGGAAAAAAGCTCTTTGGATAGGGGGAAAGAGTGCTACACAGGAGAAAGACAAAATAGAAAGGTAAAAGAAACCATATAGTAACACCCTTCTAGGATACCTATTCCCGTAGTCCGATATGGTGTAAATGAGGCCAGAATGTTGTGGCTGGCAAGGACTTGGTCATAATATCAGCAAGGTTGTTGTTGGTGGAGATATGCTGGAGGTCAATATCCCCATGTTCGAAGGTCTCATGTATGTAGTGGTGCGTACTTTGTTCACTTGTGGAATCTTGGGTTCTGAATCAACTCAATAGTAGCCTAGTGGTTGATATAAAGAACAATGGGTGTATTTGGTAGAGCTGACTTAGCTGATCCAGAAGTTGCAAGAGCAGAGAACAACTCATGCAGAATTCGACGAAGCCAGATAGCCTCTTTAGAGGCCTCGCTTGCTTCTTTATATTCTGGTTCTGTGGTTGACAAAGCAATAAGGGATTGTTTCTTGACCTTCTAAGAGATCGCTGTCTGGCTATAAAGGAAGATGTAGCCAGAGGTCGAGTGGCCATCTGTGGCATCTCGAGCCCAGTCGGAATATATGAAGCCTGTTATTGGACTATCCTGGGCCTTGGATGTCTCGGAATGGCTAAAGGTAGGGGATTGCTTTTGCGTTTGCATGAGATATCTCAAAACCAGTTTGGCCATTGCAAGGTGATGCTGTTGTGGCTTTGCTGTATACTTGGGGAGAACCGAGATTGAGTAGGCCAGGTCTGGCCTTGTTCCTAATATTTGGTACATGATCCCTCCAAAAAGTGACTGGTAAGTCTTCTGCTTGGACTCTAAGAGGTAGGTTGTATCTCGATGAGAATGGGATCCTGGCTGTAGAGGAGTTGGATAGCCATTACAGTTTTGTAGACCAAATCTAGCAAGTAAGTTAGCAACAAAGTGTGATTTGTTCAAAATGTGAACGCCAGGGGTACAATCTATTCTATATGGATAATACTACGCAAGTGCGAGGGGAGTTGTGAGGCACGCTGGGTGAGGAGTATAGAGCAGATTTGGTAGGAGTTCTGATTCTTAATTATTGCAAAACAGGTGGGTGGTAGCGACATATTTATACAAAAGTGTGCGCCCATATGTATAAAAGAAATATAAGGAAAACTATGTAAGAAACATAAGTGCAAACATGTTTGACCCTGAAATGCTGCCAAGTAATATAAATAATGTGCGTGAAACTAAAAGGGTGTGGGGTGAATATCATGACCAATAATAGTACATAGGAGATGCATAAAATCCTGAACACCGGTGTAACGGGGGCACTCTGGAGGAAGACAGAACCTAAGATTGCGACCGCACCGAAGACTCAAAGTAGAAGTAAGGATCAAAATAAAGATAAAGATAATTCAAAGTAGAATTAAGCGGTAAAACTTAATATCGTTAAGCCTGAAAGCTTCACTCAATAAGTTCTCTCGAGGATCGTTGGTTATCAGAATAGGGTGTCTCTCGCTTTAGTTAAGTAGAATAATGTAAAGCCAGAGGACACCCGTCAACCATTCTGACCTTTCGCGAGCACCCCGCTCAGCTCAGGGTTGTCCAACTCACCCGCCTAGAGTGGGCTAACACTCGCAGGCAGTCAGACTGCTTGGATATTAACTATCTCTACAAATAGGAAGTGCTTCCGGTGATGTCTCTCCAACTACATCTGCATGAGCGAAAGCCCTTTCCTATCGGTAGCATGTCAGTGGCCGACCGACATGCCCACCGTAGAGATAATATCCATTGGGACTCACTGGCCCAGCGGTGGTTTCATCTATACAAGCTACGCAGTCCATTGGCAAATCTACTTGGCTATACTAAGCTTCTAAACCTGACTGCATGCTCCGACGATAAGAAATCTCCTGCTGCCTGACTGCATGGGCGCTACCCACAGTCAACCATTCGGGACCCTCTTAAATCGTGACAAGACTCACACCTCTAGAGTCCACTAATAACCCATGGTAATGCTACAGTTCACTGGGTAACCCGGGACTGGCTTTGGGGTGGTCGTCCTGGAAGCTTTGCAGCTTCCCCGGTCAGCCCCAAGCCCTCTACTGTTAACCATACAACTACCCGGAGGTCAAAGTATGCCTGTAGGCGGTTCCCAGGTGTTATCCAGGTGGCGCCCCAGGAGGCGTTCACCCTCACACACCTTATATATCCTGCGAACAGCTTCTTGTCGGTTGGACGGCCACAACTCATACGGTGTTGTGGGAGCGTTCCTATGGATCTCACTTTACTAGGAAGCACACAACTACACAGCCGTACAGTGCTGTCGCGCCGTACCAACGCTGTGGCCGCAGGGGGGTATTATGAATATCCCCTAAAAGTTACAGGAGGTTCAGACCACTCCTGCTCAGTCAGTAGTCCATTTTGTACCATATGAAGCGGCCCTATAAACATCTAAGAGCCCCACTATAGTGGGTTAACTTTCCCCTAAGTCCGCAGATGACTTTGTCGGTGAAGGTAGGATAACTGGGATACCTCAGTAGGGTAACCGGGGTCCCAAGGTAGGGTAATTATGTTTCCAAGGTAGGGTAACTTCACCCTACCATGCCTTTATTTCCTTCGGGAGTCCGCGCAACCCCATATAATGTTGCCCTGGAGGCCCGTGCAACGTTTACTATGGGTCCATTGCTTTATTCGAAAATTCCCTCCGCAGGTTACCCTGCCTAGTAGGGCAACTTTGGCCTACCTAGGTTACCCTGTCTAACCCTATGTCACCAAGTCACTTTGTAGACACTTGTACCAACTCATGTCTACCGGTAGTATACAAAGTATACTGGCCTATCCTCAATATGGTTACCACTTGGTATGCCATACGGGCTTGAGTCTAGTCTACTGTAGCTACCTATCTGTAGAGTCGTTACAACCGGTTAGAAAAGCACATGTTAAATCCCCAAATATAATCGCAAAACAATCAACAAAATTCCATAATATATATCTTAGCTGTAGTAATGTAAGCGGTATATAGGCAGAGCTGAAACACAAAGTAAGTAAAAGAATACACGGTAGTGTTATGAAATGCATATAGGAAATATAACGCAATTTCCACATGATTGGCCTAGCTGAATCGAATTCTTAGCCTGGATTACTGCAATTCCAAGGGATTGCTTACCCGCTCCCAGGTTTGTGATTTCGTAGTATGACTGAAGAGCTTCTATTACTTCCGAGAGCTGAAGCTGATCATTGTTGTGAGCACACATAAGGATATCATCTACATAGAGTAGAATAAGCATGGCTTGCACAGAAGATAGGTAGAGGTTTGGGTCCATCAGCAAGAACGGATCCTGCATCTGGTTGGCTGGCGTTGTGTCCGGATGCCAGGGCCAGATATTCTGCGTCCCATGCATCGTGAGGCAAGCGCCAAATATTCCGTGTCTCATCTGTCCTATGTATCCTGACTTGCGTCGCAAGGTGCCTTACATGCTGACGCAACATCGCGTTCTCCCAATGTCTAGACTACCCCTGACTCTCCATCTTGTCGCCTCTTCCTCGTGATCGTGCTTGCTGCTCGTAGCTTCTTTTCTGCGTCCTGATGTATCCTGCCCCTCATCCCTGCTTGAGTACTCTCAACCTGAATTAATTTGCTACTTCCTCAGACGTCGATCTTCTGCCGTCTGGGGCAGCAGCACATTCTTTTTCCACATCTGAGTCTCACATCTCACATATCACGTATTACCCGTCACTGGTCTGGCGAACTCATAATCTGGGTTGAAAGTCGCTTCTATATCTTCTATGTACAGTATCACCATCATGGATGATTGTCATGTATAGCGGAGTTCTGATTCTCTCATTCAGATTCTTTAATAAACCAGAATAAATGTTTTCAAATCAATCCAGCTATTTATAAGCCAGCGCCTGTCCCACTCCTGAATCACATGCGCCAGACCGAGAATTGTTCCTATATCTACAATTGTAAACCCTGGTGTGTCTTCCTTCACCTGGACTGCAACAAGGCCATGTTGATCCGTTAGATGCTGAGAGTTGACTGGGGTCAGCATCTGAACACCGGCAACCTGAAACACAGTATCATTGAATCTGTAGTCCCTGGTATTGAACAGGGCAACTAGCTTTGCCGGCAGATGACCGCTCAGTGCACCATACATTTCTTCCGGACCCGCTTGGACCCAAATCCAATTATTGCGACTGCCCTGGTTTCTAAAGTATAGATCGCGTGTGGATCATGATCGGTGGATCTCGTAAACATCGGCTTCTTGGAACGCAAGAAGTCTGATTCCAAGTTCTGTGAGTAGCTCAACGGGGAGTGATCGAAGCATCACATGGCCCTCAGGAAGCGGGTGCACTACGGGCTCTATATCAGATCAATTCACGATATGTAATCTTGAGTGAGACTCCCCAGATCTGGCTAGAATCTACGATGTTTGACCCATCTTCCCGACGCCCCTTTAGGACCCTCCTGCGGACAACCGGCGCTGCTGCGGTCAAGGTGCTGGCCGTCCTGTCTAAATGATGCAACACGTCACCTGAGAGATCTGCGTTGCGACATTTTAGAGATTCAAGGCTCAACAGTTGCATTCTGATGGCATGTGGATGACGGTAGCTGTGGACGATCTGGTGGGCTGCAACATTTTTGTTCGATTGGCGCCATCTGTCTTCGATTTGCGTCTTGTGAGCGGGCTATCTGATATCTGTAGAATACATTGGTATGTTGCCAAACTGGCGTATATGGTCACGAAAGTGGCTTAGTAGATGCATTTTGATAAGGTTGAAATGCGATTCACCACAGACCAAGTCCAGAGAGAGGTCATCTTCTTGTTTACAATTGTTGTCACACATCCGGCCCTGTAGGGATGGGGCTACTAACTCAATCACTAGGGCTCTCTAACGTCAAATCTCCTTTCGTTGCTTGTCAAGCTGGGCTTGTGTGGGTTTTGTTACGCAAAATTCGAATAAGATATCTTTTGGCTTATGAAACCGGTCCAGATAATCTTCCATGTAGACCATGGTGTAAGATGGGTGGCTTCAGTATTGCGCCATTATATTGAAGTTGACCAGTGCTCTGAGGCATCCTACAGCAGGTTTGAAAGGGATTACTAGTGCACTTCAAGGCTGGCAGAATGCTACGGCGAGAACACCCAAAATTCAGCATCCCAGATTTCTCATCACTTTCACTTGCTACTGCGTAACTTTACTGTAAGTTCTTTTGGGAACGAAGAATCCTGGTTACTATGGCGGTAATGCCTTCCAAATGTTGTTGAAAGCCTGCAGTCGCCCATGATTCTTCAGAAAGCCTTTGATCCAGTCCATCATATGCATAAATAGACCAAGATAAATGGTATGGAGCATGTCTGATTTGTACAGATCAGACGAGGAAACCCGGTCCTGGCGGTGAAAGATATTTTAGCCAATACCAAGATTGTGACACGTGATGTGAGGGTCGTTGGACTCCAAGCCCGAGTTCTGATTTTCAGGGTTGTATCGTCCGTATCTTGCCTAATCTCTGGTTCGATGGCTTCTGGCATTAGTTCCTAATTAGTAGGTAGGCACCTCGCATTTAGGATAGGGGTTTGTTTTTAACCCGTGTAGTGCCACGTTGTCCATATGGTTGGCGATCTACACGGAGAGAATGGGAAAGAACTGGTCTAGTCATTGATAGAGTTGGCATAGGCGTCACATGGTATGAGCTGTGGTTCCTTTCAACAACTGAGACGGCAAATATTATGTTCCTGCCCAAATATGGTTATCATGTTTCATTTATTCAAGTTGGATCAGACAATGGAAGAGTCCTGTTCAAAGAGTGTCAGATTGGTGTTTTCTTTTCAAATCATGAAACAATTTCAGCATTCTTTCAAATCACACAGAGGATTTGAGAGTTTGATATATAAAGTGAATTGATCACGATACTAGATGTGCTTCATACCAAGTTTCATCTCACACTCAGAACCTCCATGACAGGCACCGTTATCACATCACAAGTATCCCTAAATACTACTATCTATATACACCAAGAATCGAGGGATATGGCGCATAATAACAAGATTGTAGGTATGCCCTTATTCTGGCAGGAGGTACGCAGGAGGAACCGCCCGTTGGTAAAAGGTATCACCTTTCGTCTTTACTCTCGTTGGGGAGTATTCTGATTGATGCGCTGATTGTTTAATGATTAACGATCATAAGCTGACTTTGGTCGTCTCCCATTACCCCAAAAGCCAGCCCCCTGTATACGTTTGTTGGCCTGATGCCGTGAAAGATCAGATGTTAGCAAGGGGCTGTATTTCTGATAATTGGCACTTGCCTGACGGGGAATTCCAGCAAATCATCGCAGGGATGAGGAGATTGAAACCTGGGTGCGATGAACTTGTCACTGCGTTAGCAGCCAATAACCTCAGCAAAAGAATTATCTGGCACCTCATCTCGTCCAGAATACCATTTGCGCCGGACATTCCAGGCACTTATCCTGTAAACTCAAGTTTTGGGTGCGTCCCCCGGGGTTTATTCAATCCTGAAGTGAAAGGGCCGCCTGCAATGCGTCTGGATGCCACAGGCAGGGCCTGGATGAATTGGGCGTGGCTCATTTGCGTCATGACGCCTTACCCCCCCCCCCTCCCCCAGACACCCTCCCTCCATCATGGTAACGACCCTACAAATAGGTAGCTACAGTGGACTAGACTCAAGCCCATATGGTATACCCAGAGCTAACCTGATTGAGGATAGAGCAGTATACTTAGTATACTACGGGTAGGCATGAGTTGGTACCAGTGTCTACAAAGTGACTTCGTGACATAGGGTTGGACAGCGTAACCTTCGGAGAGCATGTGCGCGAAAGGTTAAGGACACATAGTAAACGTTATACAGGACTCCAGGGAAATATTAAATGTGGTCGCGCAGCCTCCTGAAGCGAATAAAGGCCTAAAGGGGTAAAGTTATGCTATATTGAAAACATGATGACCCTACTATGGGGACCCAGTTACCCTATTGAGGTACACCAGTTACCCTACCGTAGAAACTGGAATAATTGGACCTCGCGCTAAGAGGTCAAAATAAGGTGAGTCATGCCAAGGTCATAGAGAGTAAATTGCGTAATATCAGTTTCAGAATTTACAAACTATCTTCATAGAATATACCTTCCTCCTCCACTACGGCCTCTGCCTCCTCCACTGCCTCCTCTCCCACCGCCCCTGCAGACTCCTCATCCTCCTCAGAATCAAAGTCCGCAACCCCCCCTACCGACCAGTCTTTCAGCCCCTCCTGAAGGTAAGCATTCTCAATTCCCTTGATAGAAATTTCTCCATCACAGCTACCATCAATAGGCAAAGCTAATCCTAGAATCCGGAAAGATCTCCTCACGACCTCGGCTCGCTCCTGGGAGAAAATCTCCCATGCTTCTCCGACCGCCCACGTTGTGAGTATTCTTCTCCTCCCAACCATGCTTCCAACAAGCCTACTTCCCCCGGAAACAATCGCCTCCTCTTCCGATTCTAACTCATCCAACTTTTGAGCTAGAATTTCCTATCAATTCAGGTTCACAGTCAGTTTTACCTCTCCCTCTTTTTTTGTTTTTTTTTTGTTTAAGCTAACCACTTAGTATTGGGGAACCCACATATTCATTTTCTTCTCCAATTTGGTTTCTGCGTCAGGCAGGTTGATATCTGCCCTGCGTGGCCCAGAAACCGCATTTGAGAAGAAAATGAATTTGTGCGTACCACAGGACATGTGAGAGAGAAGCGAAGGATAAGGCATGTGAGTATTACCTTTAAAATATCTTTGAAAGGGCGATTTATGCTAACATCAAAGGGCTGCACTAATGAAGTGCAGCCGCCGGGTATTAGGCTAACGGTAATATCGTTGGCAAGGAAAGTATCAAGTACTTCTTGTGTTTTATGAGCGGCAAAGAGATCAAGAACAAGAAGAGATGGCTGACCATCGAGTATAGGTATAAACTGATCCTCGAGATACTCAAGGAAGTTTTCTGCATTGGCGTAAGCCTTTGCATTAAACCTAACGACTACTCGGGGATCGTATTCCTCCTTTTCCTTTACGACTGTAGGCCCAATCCCTTGGCCCCGGAAAAAGATCAACGGCTTTACTCGGGGAATACCATCAGCGAACACGGTAAGTTGAATCGTCCCCTGTCTCTTATCCCACCCCGACTGACTACTTTGTGCCCAGATTGTTTTCTCACCAATCTTGTTGTAAGTTTGTCCTTCTAGGTATTCAAAGGGAAGAGGCGTTTGGTCCATATTGCTAATATTGGACAATCGATAGCGACCAATAAGTGCAGGTTGGTCCTCGGATTCCGGCTCCTCCTCTGGTCGGAGCTGAGAGTTTCGCCGATTAAATCGAACCCAGTTCCGTATAGCATCTGCAAAGTCAGCTGGAAGCTGACTTGCCTTATTAGTGATGAACCGAAGGGAGATGTGGTGCCAGCTGAGAAAGCTGCGAAACCACCCATTGGAGAACGGAAAGCTGGTAAGCTGCTCCTTTGGGTATACCTTTTTGAAGATCTCATTGCTGATTCTTCGAAACCACCCTCTTCGCACAATCCTACCACTTGCTCTACGCATACGAAACTGATCGTATAACTCCCGCTCTAGTACCTCCCATTTCCTCTTTCTTCCTCCCCCACTCCCCCGACACTGACCCTTTGCCACTTCCTTGAACTTTCCCGCCACCTCATCTTTCCTCAAGCGTGACAAGTTGCTTCTGGCAACTTTGAAGCGCTCCACTACCTCGGCACGTGCTGGCTTCCGTAGTTTGGTTGGGCTACTTCGAATTGAGGGCGTATTCCAGTACGATAATACTCGGAGTTTATAGCTGACAGTATATGTCCGATAGGGATTTTCAACGCGCTTTGGTGGACTTCTTAGCCCCTCTGCCAGTGGTTTTCTCTTTGGGCCTGGCTTTCGTCGTACACCGGCATAGAATCGATCTGTTGAAAGGGGTTCAAGCACTGGCTGGACTTTGGTTCTTCCGGCAGGTTTTGGAGGCATTGCTGTACGATATCTTTTTGGGTAGGCTTTGTTTATAAAATCTTGTGTATAATAGAAGTATATTTTTTAATTGTTTATAGTTAAATGTACATATTTTATATTTTTTTACGTTAAATGTTTTTTGCTTTTTTTGTTTTTTTCTTCTGGAACGATGAGTCGAGATTGGGAGTCATCAGTTTAAGCTTCTGTCTCAAGTGGTGATTCACACAAGGTGATTACTTTCCATATGCCCCACCCTAATTTGACCTCTTAGCGCGAGGTCCAATTATTCCAGTTTCTACGGTACCTTCACGGACAAAGTTGGCAGCAGACTTAGGGAAATCTTATCCCACTATAGTTGTAACGACCCTACAGATAGGTAGCTACAGTGGACTAGACTCAAGCCCGTATGGCATACCAAGTGGTAACCGTATTGAGGATAGGCCAGTATACTTAGTATACTACTGGTAGACATGAGTTGGTACAACTGTCTACAAAGTGACTTGGTGACATGTTAGCATAGTAGATAGGTCACGTGACTTCTGTGGAATGTCACGAGTTGGTACAACTGTCTACAAAGTGACTTGGTGACATGTTAGCATAGTAGATAGGTCACGTGACTTCTGTGGAATGTCACGAGTTGGTACAACTGTCTACAAAGTGACTTGGTGACATGTTAGCATAGTAGATAGGTCACGT